>Ga0315914_1004508_pt1 | contig 20811 bp, 17 predicted proteins | sample MpolenodulesMG_FD_203920 | JGI IMG/M metagenome (GOLD analysis project Ga0315914, IMG submission 203920) | Medicago polymorpha root nodule microbial communities from Los Angeles, California, United States - elongated nodules | ecosystem: Host-associated > Plants > Roots > Nodule | place: USA... | reverse complement strand
ATTAATAATATATATATATATATATATATATATATATATATATATATATTTTATATAAGCTAGAAATTCATTTATGGAAAAAGGAAAACAAAAATTTGGGAACATAAACTTAATCTAGAAGAAGGAAAAAATATACTAATATTTAGTAATTTGTTGAACAAAAATTCATATGATACTTTTTTTCTTCCATATAAGCTAGAAATTCATTGATGGAAAAAGAAAAACAAAAATTGGGGCACATAAACCTAATCTAGAAGAAGGAAAAAAATCTTTTATTTTAATGTGAATAAATTATATGATAAATTCACATGGAAGAAACTTATCACAAAACAAGAACACATATGTCACACTTATCTTTTATTCTTTCTTTGCCTCTTCTTCAAGCAAAAGTTCAATATCTTCACTTTTATTTTATTTTAAAAATTTTACAATTAAACTGGACATCAGGTCGACAACATCTAACTGGGTGTATTTTTATAAAAAAAAAAACATCTAACTAGGTGTTAGGTATCACGTTTGATATATCTCTCAAATTCAAATATAATATTTGCATGAATTTAAAAGAAAAATCAATCTCATTTTCTGTCCAACACGTGAAGCTACCACGGAAACAAGCATAGACTAAATCATATAGTTTAACAATTTTAGCATGTGTTTGTTATTGTGGAGAAACCTACAAACACATGTTTGAACCAAATCTACAAATGATAGTTTTTCATGGAAAGACTCAGACATGAAATCATAAAGTGAGTAAGTGACATGATTATTTTTTTTTTTGTAAATTGTCTTACAATTAATGATAGAAGGAGTGCCAATTAAACATGTTTGAACTTTGGATCAAATCTACAAACAATAGCTTCTCATATAAAAATTCATTAAAATGTCAAAATTGTAAAGTGAAAACAAACAAAAATGCAATCAAACCGCTCCAACCAAAACAAAACAATAATCAAATCATTATGGTAACTAAATCATATATAATACAAATTCTCTTGTCAATCAACTAGTTTTACATGTTTGTTAAAAAAAATAGTTTTATCTGACTTCAATTTTCAAAACACTGATAATACAATAGAATAGATTACCTACCACCACCAGCCACTCTCCACCACGAGCACCTCCAATTTAAAAATTTAAACCTTGCAGTCGGTGGTGCGATGAGGCTCCTCCTCCACATCACTTTTCGCAGATCCTTCCGGCGGCCTCAATCATCCGGTGGATTTGGGTGTTTTGTGAAATTCCAGATCTTTTCGGTTACTCCGTCATGCCGGTGGTTTTGGGATTTCAATTGGTTTTAAAAACCAGTAAAGGTCTGATTGGGTTGTAGGTCAAGATTCGGTTGGCTTGCTGTGATAGTGGCTTATGGGCCATGTTCGTCATCGTCGTAGCCGTTCGGTTAAACTGTGATCTGATCTTTTGAAGGCATGTCATCGATTCGTGGTGGGTGGGTGTTCCGATGTTTTGACTCTCTGATCATTGTCCAAATCTATTGAGATCTGTAGATGTGTCAAGTTTAAGGTTTGCCTTCTCCGAACTGTTGCCGCCTTAATATCCACATCAATCTTCGTGATTGATTTCGGACTGGTTTGAAATCCTCATCAATCTTTTTGTCTGATGTTGGACTCAAGGGCTTGAAAGAGTCGTGTAGAGCTTGTTGTTGTTTTGATGAATCTTGAATTGTTTCTGTGTTGGCAGATGATTTATACGCCAACCTAAAATTCACCATTCACTTTTGATTTGGAATTTGAGACTCGCAATGGTCGCTTGGCTTGCTGCTATTGTTGCAGGGAGTTGATGGTACATGAATCGCCTCCGTGTTGACCGAGGGTTCAATCACCACATCGAAGACCTTTAATTAATTTTATGATTAATTAGAGGTTGATAGACTTGTGTGTTGTTTTAATTTTTGTATCACCCGTTTGTGGTCGACTTACACTCTTGTGTGGTTTTACTTAATTAGGTTTATGTCCCCATAGTTTTTATGCATTTTTCCTCTTTTTTTAACAATATTTACGAGCATTTGAGAAAAAAATTAGAGAAGGGAACCAACTTAGTCGAGAACCTCTCTGTTTGATGTCATTTTCCTCTTGCCTTAAAAAAAAACACTAACAACACACTCTCAAATAAATATTACAACACACAATTATCTATTGATTAAAATTCATGTGAATTTCACATAATTGAGAGAACTCATAAGAATTTCAACCTTTGCAACATCATTACTTCTAATAGAAAATATATCTAATATTCAACACTTGTTGTTATTCAACACCAATACATGTGACTAATTTCAATTAATTCATATTCTTTTCCTTCAATTTTTTATCAATATCGATGTAACCATATCAAGGTCGCCATGTCCAAGATCTATGTTCGTCCCTTAAAAAAAGATACGTGTTCGCACGGGTGTTCGTTAGATATAACAAGACAAAAGAGAGTAATAATAATAAAACTCACGTGAATTACATCAAACTCGTACAAATACGACCAAATTTCATACCAATTATGTCAATTCCACACCCAATCATCTATCGTTTAAAACTCAAACTAATTCCACCAAATTTATACGAAGGTCGCTTAATTTACTGAAACTCATTAAAATCTCAATCTCTATATCATCAACATCAACACTACTAACGAAAAAACACATCCGATGTCCAACACTACACATGTGATTATGTCTAATTAATTTTTTCAAATTTCTATCGATCAGAATCGTGTTTGATGAAACTCAATAGACTCTCAACCTCTATATCATCAACATCAACACTTCTAATGAAAAAATGTATCCGATGTCCAACACTACACATGTGATTACGTCAAATTAACGTATTGTTTTGCTCAAGTTTTTCGATCAAAATCAACATCGTGTCTAACGTCCACATCATGTCTCAGGTCGGTAGATATGCAGAGATAGAAGAGAGAGAGAATAGAAACATATAAAACAGAGAAAAAAGTTACAATCAACTTAATTTTTCAAATATTTTATCGATAGAACATATGTTGTGTCTGATGTTCATATCTGTGTCTCGGCTAAGTACACATGAACGGGTAGATAGAAGTGAGAGAATAGAAACATAGAAACATAGAAACACAGAAAGAGATTTACGAGTGTGAGTTTACACTTCGATACGGTCCCATCCCTGTCTTTCCCTTTTCTGAAACTCTCTCTCTCTCTAAAAAACCTCTCTCTCTTTCTCTCTCTCTCTTCGATCTCTTCACACAAAATCTCACACCGATTCGTACAATTCGTACAATGCTTCAACCCTTAATCCCTAACTCATTCTTCGTAACTAACTCACTCCGATGATCATGGCGGAACTAACCGATTCCACCGCCGCCGGTAACAACCTTCCGCCGCCGCAACAACCACCACAACAAATTGACACGCGTTCAATCCTCTGCATCGACCTCAACGAGATCCCTTCACCTTCACCTTCTTCTTCCTTCGTTGAAACCCTACCTGACTTCACCGTCGACATCGTTCGTACTTATCACGAGAATCCCGCTCCTCCTCCCGGTGGTCCTGCGCCTCTTCCCGGCGGTGTTACTTCCTGCGCTGTTTGTGCTAAGTCCGGCGTCGGCGGTTTGGTGTGTGATGGATGTGAACGGAGTTTTCATTTGGCGTGTGCTGGAGTTCGTGGTGGAAGAATTGGAGCGGCGAGTATAGGAGAGTGGGTGTGTGGTGAGTGTTTAGCGGGGGGTGTGAAAAGTAAAAGATGGCCGTTGGGTGTGAAGAGTAAACAGTTGCTTGATATTAATGCTTCTCCGCCTAGTGATGTTGATGGAGAGGAGTTGCATGAATCGAGGTATGGGAAAAAAAATTCATACACTCTTTTGTTTTTGTTTAGTAGTTTTTGAATGTTGTTAAACCCTTTTGCATGTTTTTATTTTTATTTTTATTTTTTTTTATCAAGGTTTGAATTTGGATTTATTTAAGCTTGTAAGTTACTATCGTTAGTAGAATTAAGAACTAGAAAAACTATACGAGAAACTATTAAGAAAAATTTAGAGATTAATGAGTTGGATAGAAATATAGTATATTATAGAACATTGTGGCATCGTTTGATCCATGTAGTCGACCTCACTTAGTGGGATAAGACTTGGTTGCTGTTGTTGTTGGGATGGAAGAATGTATGTGGATGTTTTTATGTGTAGTTGTTGTGTTCAGAAACTTGTGTTTATTTTATTTTTTGTTTTGAATTTTTGAAGCTTAGAATGTTTGTTTAGGTTAGTTAGTAAATTGTTTTGGGGTAGCACCTATAGTAGAAAAAATATGGTGGAAACTAGGCTCATGTGGTTTTAGCATGTAGGCGGAAGACATGTAGATTAGATAGTAAGGAGAGTGGCTTAGATGGAGGGTAGTCAAATTTCTAGAGGCCAAGGAAGACCTAGAAAAGCTATAAGAGAAACTGTTAAGAAAGATCTAGAGATTAATGAGTTGGATAAAGATATGATATATGAATATGATAGAATATTATGACGTCGTTTGATCTTTGTAACTCGCAAAGACTCCATAACTGACTCCACTTAGTTGGATAAGGCTTTGTTGTTGTTGGGATGGAGGAATATTTGTGGATGTTTTAATGTGTTGTTGTTTGTTGTGTTCAGAAACTTGTGTGTTTTTATGTCCACTTTGGTTTGTTTTTTGGTTTTGAATTTTCAAGGTTTAGAAGATTTGTTTAGATTAGCTAGAAATGGTTTAGTTGTATTTTTGGGCGATGGGAACCCTAAATTGTATGATTATAGGAATGTGGGGCGTTTGGCTGGTAGAATATGTAAGTGTGATTTTACTTCAAAAATCACTTTTTTTTCTCTTATTGTTTATGGCGGCATGCATTCCCTTGTTAGTAGTCAACTTTGAGTAAGTTTTTTCCTTCAAAAAAGAACTTGGAGTAATTTTTGCAAGATAGATGGCTTTTATTTTTTGGATATAGATTATAGGAAAATGTTGGCGACTGGGTAGGGAAGGGGGAATTTGTAATCACATCCTTTCTTGATGATACTAGCTGCCTCCACATTTCAAATATCCGTTTCCATATAAGTTTTGATCCCATTTTGGGAAATATTTTTATTTAGATGCAACCTATGTTGTCAATAGAGTAAGAATTGCCGTTACAGAGTTCTATGCCACGTCGAGGTTGGGTACATTTCAGTTTATAAAGGGTCTTCATCTTTAAAACCCTAGTTTTCTGACCCAAAAACCCTAAACTAACCCAATTCCTACCTTCGCAACCCAAAAATTTAAGGGTGATTTTGGGTTTTCGAGCACTTTCAGAAACGCATCCCTGGAGTGGATGAACTGCCACGATAGCAGCCACAAGGCCCACAGCATTGAACCGTATCCAGACGTGGCATAGGCCACCATGATAAGGTAGTGAAAGGGGGAATTGGTTCCTAATGAAGAATCGAATCTGCCACATTTGTAATCACACCCTTTATTGAGACTAGTTACCTCCACATTTTCAAATATCCGTTTCCATATAAGTTTTGATCCCGTTTTTAAGAAATATTTTCACTTAAATGCAACCCGTGTTGCCAATATTGTAAGATTGCGCCGTAATCATGGTGTTTTGCCGTTACAGAGGTCTATGCCATGTTGTGTTACGTTTCATTGTTGTGGGCCTCATGGCTTCTACCGTGGCATAAATTGTGGCAGGTCGTGTGCTCCTGGGATGCGTTTCTGAAAGTGCTTGAAAACCCAAAAATACCCTTAAATTTTAGGCAGGCCCGGCCCAAGGGGCAGGTCCAACAAGGCCTTTTCCCAGGGCCTCAAGTTTCCTCCTAACACTATCCAATTTGCTAATACTATTGTTCCCTGTACCAGTGCCCCTGCAATATGGTTAGGCTACCAACAGTATATACCATGTGTTTTTTTATGAGAATTGCTACCATATCAGCGACCCTTTGTTTTTACAATTTGGGCAAGAGAGATAAATAGTGAAAAATATACCAAAAAGGCATTGAAGAAAAACAAAGAAAATGATATTATATTTTTATTTGACTGAGCACGAGCACAACAAATGAATTTAGATATATGGTTTTTAATATCGATGGTAAAAGAAGGTTAAACAGTTATACTAATTTTAAATATAAATATAATAATTTTACTTAAAATACTAATAATTTAAGGTTTTTGGGTCAGAAAACATTAAAAAAAAGCCTCATTCAAGAATTCACATCAGGCCTCAGTATGTGTTGGGCCGGCCCTGAGTATAGGGCTTCAGAGGTAGGTATTGGGTTAGTTTAGGGTTTTTGGGTCAGAAAACTAGGGTTTCATACATGAACACCCTTTATAAAGTGAGAACACTCTTAACTCAGTCTGTAAGCGCCTCTTGTCAATTGTACGCCGCATCTATCAGATCTTCAAGCTTCCGACGAATTTCCAGTAACTGTGATCTCTTGCAACCTTTGTCTCTGTTTTTTGTTCGATCTCTGTTCAGCAGTTTTTTTTTTTTTTTTTTTTGTTTTTCATCGTTCTCGAAGCTTAAACCTGTTTGTTTTCTTGATTTTTGAGATATTCAATTGTATATTTGTTTAAGATTTATGACTTATTATTGTTCTTGATGAACATGTCATCAATTGAGTATCTTTTTCAATATTTGTGCATTTATATGTATGTAATGTCTATGAAAAGTTTCAGAGTTACAGCCATCGGCCTGCTATGCACTACAGCACAATATCATTTTTGGGGTCCACCGCTATTTGGGATTAATGACCATGAATACAATCAATCAAATTTTCTAACATTTTTTTCTTATTTTGAAAGCAGTAAATATCAAATCAAATGCATGTGTAGATTTCGTTTTTGCCCTCTTTGGTGTAATGTCTGTAGGCTTATGCGGTACTAATGAATTTAGAGTGGAATTTCGTATGTCATTGCATTCCTTTGAAATCAAAAGAGACTTTGTGTGAATAAGAATGAAAAATACAGTTTGGAGGACTTTTTCATGGAATTTCAAGGGTTTATTTTGGTTACGGCAAATTAATTCATATTTTCATCAGAAATGGAACTGCTATTGTCCATCTTGTATTAAGCATGCTTAAGCATATATGTCATATTACTGATGTTCTTGATGTTTGACCTGTCATGTGCTAAGTTTAATTAAACACTGAAGTGCTTTGTGTAGCTTAGTTGCCATTGCCAACTTATGGTTTTTTGATTTACTTCCTCTTATTATTATAAGATTCAAACTGGTTCCATTTGTCTCTTTTAATTTGCAGAAATAATAATTTAAGTTTGATGGTTCCGAGTTGTTATAAGTGGTTAAAGTTTACATTCATTTTTGTTTTAGAAAGCACGCTATGGGTGATAAATCTTTTGCTGCCAATCATTTTGGTGCTTCAGTGACGTATTCAACCTTCAATAACGGGAGTGTGGTTGGCTTCCAAAGGGCATCTGGAGCTGTGACTCGTCCTGTTAGAGTGGGTTTTGAGGATATATTGAATCACACCCAATCAATGGCTAGAAGCTTTGAGGAAGTACCATCTCAGACTCAAGGTCCAAATGAGTTAATTTTGCAGGCTCTTAGAGATTTTATATCTGAAAGGCATGGTGTACTGGTGGAAGGTTGGCGAGTAGATCTTAGACCATCAATGATCGGCTCTGACATGTATGCAGTTTACTGTGCACCTGATGGAAAGATATTCGATTCTGTGTATGAAGTAGCTAATTATCTGGGGCTACCGTCTGGCTACAATTCTATGGAATCTGAAGTAAGAAATGAAACGTCTCTTTCTTCTGGTGGGCCTCACCTATCCAGAAAAAGGAAGTCTTCTAGAACTCTGGCAGCCAATGGTTTTGCGGAAAAGCAGGGAACCTTTGTAAATTATAAGGATTGTTCTTCTGATGGTTTAAGCATGGAACATGTGATTGCTCAGGGAACCGCCCTAAAAGCCACTGAGATTAGAAGAAAAGAGAATGGTCACTCCGACCCTCATCAATTTGCTGTAAGTGAATCTAATTGATAGTCCTTTTGTTTTGTTATGGAGATTGTTTTGTTACTTTTGTTTTCTCACACTAATTTATAATTTTCGGGAATTCTTATAGTGAAAGTAAAATTACCTATTCATGCATGATTTTGAAGTTTTTTAATAAATTTCAGGACGAACTTCCTCTGCAGTTTAAGGACTTCTCTGTTCTTTCTTTGGGAAAAGTTGATGGGAGACCTTCATATTATGATGTTAACCTTATCTTTCCTGTGGGTTATAAATCTTGTTGGCATGATAAGATTACTGGCTCTCTTTTTACGTGCGAAGTTTTGGACGGGGGTGATTCTGGACCTATATTTAGGATTAAAAGGTGTTCATGTTCGGAATTTCCTATTCCAGATGGGTCAACCATCCTTTCAATTCACAATCATTGTCAATTTGTGAGCGAAACCAATGAAGGTCAGAGAGAGACTAATGATAGTATGGATTTAGACGGTGATGAGAGTATCCAGATGATGCTTTTAGAACCTTGTGCACCAACAGAAGATGACATCTTAAGTTGTGTTGTCAGTTGCTCAAGTGAAGCATATGCATCAGAAGGATTAAGGCCAGTTGCTGGTTCAATTCAATATAATACTGGATACTCATTTTCTGATAATATGAATTTTTGTGATGAAATTGGTCAAATTTTGGTGGAAGAGCGGTCCCCATTCTCAGCATGGAGAGTTATTTCTCAAAAGTTGGTCAATGCTTGCAAGGATATCTGCAAGAAGAACGGAACTTTTAAATTCTATTGTAAACATGTTGAAAGTGAAATGGGCTTACATAGATGGGATTTAAGGAATAGCGAAAGTGATACCCACTTCACTTCGTTGGATAAATTTTGTGGTTCACCTGGATCTGTCAGCATTCCAGACACAATTTATGCAGACAGTGACGTGAAAGACCTGTATGAGCTCTTAGATAAGTGGTTGGAGCAGGATAGATTTGGACTAGATGCTGAATTTGTCCAAGAAATTTTGGAACCGCTTCTTGGTGTGCAAGACTGTTTGCAGTATGAACGTCTTAGTAGTAGAAACAATAGCTCTTCATTGCCAACAGTGGAAAACGGTTACCTAGTGGTCGATCGTAAAGGTCAATCTAAATATCAGGATGAAGTAATTCAAGGTTTATATAGAATGCCTAAGAAGGCAAGATTGACCGAGTACGTTAAGGAAAACCGATGTCCACCTCCTGGGAAACCACTGTGCTCCAGAGCTCCTACTGAACTCATTGGGGACATTTTTCAGGTATATATGTACCTGTCTGCAGTGAAACACATTTTTATTTTACCCTTGTACATTCTTTGGCTTTATTTTTTTTGATTGCTAAGATGCATTGCCCTACATTTTTGTTTTGTTTCTGTTTTTCAGGTTTGGGATCTTTTAGAAAGATTCAATGAAATTCTAGACCTGAAAGAACCATTGTTCTTAGAAGAGCTCGAGAAGGAACTTATCAACCCATGGTTCAATGAGTTAGATTTCCCTGAGAAATCTGACAGGGGAATGGGTGGAAGTTCACGAGGGGGTGATGGTGATTGCCGATTAATATCTGAAGCATGTCCATCAGGTTCCACAGGAGCTTCTTCCTATGTCAGATGCTTTGGTGCGTCTTTGACTAAGTCTCACAGTTCACTACTAAGAGTGCTAATAGGTGAACTGCAATCGAAAGTGGCTGCTCTGGTGGATCCAAATTCTGAGCCTGGAGAGGCTCGGACAAGACGGGGAAGAAGGAAAGATATGGATAGTGCAGTTCCACGGACCAAGATCAATATGCTTCCTATAAATGAATTGACCTGGCCAGAACTAGCGCGTAGATATATCTTGGCTTTCTTGTCAATGGACGGTAACCTGGAGTCTGCGGAGATTACTGCCCGGGAAAGTGGTAAAGTATTTCGTTGCTTAAGAGGTGATGGTGGTTTGCTGTGTGGTTCCCTTCCTGGTGTGGTTGGGATGGAAGCTGATGCATTGGTAAGAGCATAACTTTTGTCTTAAGAAATGATGGACAAATCTAACTTTTGTCTAATATGATTAGATACTTCTTTTCTTCATAGTGCTAATTATGGGTCTTGATGTAAATTAATTTGCATTACAACTCAATTCTAAAGCAAGAATTATTTTGGTTCTAATACAAGAAACAGATTGTAAGCCGACCACTTTATTATGTATGTTTTAATATGTACGTAGTAGTATGCGAAGTTTCTAAGCATACTAAAAGACTAAGACTGTCTTTTTACATTTTAGGAGTCATGCTTATAACTCAACTATAGTCTCGGAATATTCTTTGAATCATGCTAAACCTAAGTGCTTCTCATTAGACTTTATATTTCATTATGCGTTAGCAAACATGATCTTCATAAATTGCTTGTCAAAATGTTGTACCGTCTGAGTTCCAATCTCACTTTTCCTGTTATGTTTTCAAGTTTTCCTTATAAGGAGTAGCTCATGGGTTGGTATAGGCATTTTGACTACTTTTAACTTTACTCACTTCAGGTTTGAACGGTATGGCCTGAGTGCATGTTTCATATTGCTAATCGATTTCTGGAAGTATCTTTCCTGTGTCATACACTTTCTTTAGATTTTATACTTTGCGTCTGTTTGGTACTTTTCTAGAAGTAATTAAACTGAAAGAAATGATAGAAGTAGCACTGAAGCTTTTTTTCCTTTTCTTTTTTGTATTTAAAACTTTGCTTTCAGTTGCTTGCGGAGGCTACGAAGAAGATTTTTGGTTCTTTGAGCAGAGAAAAAGATGTACTCATCCTAGAAGAAGAGGAGTCTGATGAAAATGGTTCTTCTGAAGCTCAATTGGCGAATGATGGTAATATTCCTGAATGGGCACAGGTGCTGGAACCTGTCAGAAAACTACCAACAAATGTGGGAACCCGAATCAGAAGGTGTGTTCATGCAGCTCTAGAAAAGAATCCGCCCGATTGGGCAAGGGAAATACTGGAGCACTCGGTTAGCAAGGCAGTGTACAAGGGCAATGCATCTGGACCAACAAAGGTGCTCTTCAGTGGCATTTCTCCTTTATTTTATTCTATTTATTTATTTACTCTGTGGGTGCATGTATATTGAAATGGCCCAAGACTAGTGTAGAACTACTATTTTTGTTGCTCTGGTTACGCTGATGCCATAGTTTCACCACGTATTTTGCATTATATATTATCATAATTGTCTGTTGCCTTCTAGTGTATTATCTTATATGTTATAAATGCAAGTGATCTTGTAATTTATAGTAATCACTCCACATGCATAACGGAAAACCCTGCTAAGGTATTTTGCATTACTCCCTTTTGTTGTCACCTGTTACAGTATCAAGGCATCCTGACATACACACACACACACACACACACACACACCGTATAATGAGTGTTAGAGAAATCTTGACCATATGGAATGGTCAACACACGCGCGCGCACACACACACATATTCTTCCTCATTCATTACAGAAACTCAGTTTCTTACTTAAAACTGTTCAGATCATCAATTGTATAATGACAACTAAAAGCATCATGTTATTCTGTATTTACAATGTGATAGATCATGTGGTTAAAACAAACTATTCTTAATTTTGCTGTGTTTTTTTTAATGAAGCACAAACCTGAGTTTGGATATCCTTGTTGTTTATAAACAGAAAGCAGTTGTTGCATTATTGGATGGTGTAACTGATGGAGTGCAGCAGAATCCCAACAAGGGAAGGAAAAAGAAATTTTTTATATCTATTTCTGACATTATCATGAAACAATGCCGCATTGTATTACGTCGCGCAGCTGCTTTAGATGATTCGAAAGTTTTTTGCAATTTGCTGGGAAGAAAATTAACAAATTCTTCTGACAATGATGATGAGGGGCTTCTTGGAACTCCAGCTATGGTGGCCCGCCCTCTTGACTTCCGGACTATTGATCTAAGATTGGCTTCTGGAGCTTATGGTGGATCACATGAAGCTTTTCTCGAGGACGTACGTGAGGTATGTGTTCTATCAAACTTAGATTGCTTAAACAAGCAGTCTGCTAATTTTTTTCTTTAGAATACTCTTTCCTCTCAGCCCCAAATTTCTCTGGTATTATAGTATGGTTTCTCTCTTTTGTAAAGGCTATGTATATAGTGTTTTTTTATGTTTGCTTGTGTCCCATTTGAGTACATTGATCAAGGGGAACCATTATTTATTTCCTTAAAAATTAGGATACTGGTCTCTAACATGTTTTCTGCTAGATGCAAGTCACTCCTACAATATGTATCAATCTTTTCAATACATGGAGTGCACTAAATTGTACATTTGATGTTGCAGCTGTGGAGCAATGTTCGTGTTGCTTTTGGGGATCAACCTGATTTAGTTGAACTGTCAGAAAAATTATCCCAGAATTTTGAAAGTTTATACAATGAGGAGGTTGGTACTTTGATGGTGCACGCATAATCAGTATTGTGCTTTCAGTTATTTATTGAATATTTAAATTTCTTCCTTGGGTACAGGTTGTCACCTACGTGCAAAAGTTTACAGACTATGCTGAAGTGGGATGCATAAATGCTGAAATGAAAAAAGAAGTTCAGGCTTTTATTGCTGCATCAAATGAGATTCCGAAAGCCCCTTGGGATGAGGGAGTCTGTAAAATTTGTGGCATCGATAGGGATGATGACAGTGTCTTACTGTGTGATACTTGTGACGCTGAGTATCATAAATATTGCTTGAACCCTCCTCTTGCAAGGATCCCTGAAGGAAACTGGTACTGTCCATCTTGTATTGGTGGTAAACATGCAACTCAAGATCTCACAGAACGAGCACAGCTTACTGGAAAACGTAGAAGTAAAAAATTCCAGGGACAAGTTAATTGTCTTTACTTGGATGCGTTGACTCATTTATCATCTGTAATTGAAGAAAAAGAATATTGGGAGTACAGTGTGGGAGAGGTTTGTTGATATACACCTATTTATGTTTCCGTATACTTTCACCCATCCAATGCATATAAATCTTTGGAATATAATGGCAGTATGGTCTTCTATTTTGCACTGGATCTTTGTTATGTTTCCTACTTAAGTGCCGCATCAATTTTTTGGTAATGGCAATATGGTATATGCTTCCCATTCATTATCATCTAAATGAATCTTAACATGATTCTTTTTTTATTAATGATATATTGTCCCTTGACTCTTACAATGGCTGATTTTCATTTCTTGATTTCCTTAGGCACAGAACATCCTTTTTATCTATTAATGGTTTTCCATCATCAAAGTATTGCAAAAATTCATCTCTTAGTCAGGCACACCTGACCCCACTTGTTTATTGTATTTTAAACCAATATTTAGATATTTATGCAATGTGACCCCATTTATATGGTATTATTGTCTCCATTTAATCCATTCATTACTAAGAAGAATGATAACGAGTGTCCTAATAGCATTAATTAAGAGACCAAAAGAGTTAACTTTGTATAAAAAAAGTGTTGCAATTATTAGATTGATAAAAATAACTTGTATTTATTATGATGTGACTTTGACCCCACTTATTAAAATGTCTGGATCTGTCCTTGTTCTTAGTTGAGCTATTATAAACATTGTTATGATGCTTGATTTGACTTCTATTATCAAGTTCAAAATGCTCTGTTGTATGCAACTTGATTAATGACGGCATATTGCTAAAACTGCATCTTTGTGTTTGTATTTGCTTATTTTTTTTTAATGGTTGCAGAGAGCGCTCCTTCTCAAGTTTTTATGTGACGAGTTGCTCAATTCTTCCCTGATACGACAGCAGCTTGAGCAATGTTCAGAGTTGTCTGCTGAATTAAATCAGAAGTTGCGTGGACTTTCTGTAGAGTGGAAAAACCTGAAAATTAAGGAAGACGTTTTATCCACAAAAGCTGCCAAATTTGGTACATTGTCACAATGTACCACTGGGGAAGTTGGTCTTAAGGAAGGGTTCACATCTTTGTTCTCAAATACTAGTAAATGTCTGGTTAAGCCACATGCTACAACCACCAATCCTAGTGGTCTTGGGGTATTTGATGATAGTCTACCTTCAGAAGAGATTCCCAAAGAGAAGTGCAGGTTCAATAGTGTTGATAAAATAATATCTGTGACACATTCAAATTCTGATAGCCAAAATATGAATTCCATAGAAGGACAGCTTAAGACTGTTCCTGTGGCTGTGGAGTTTCAATGTACAGATAAATCCCCCAAGTCTTTTCCATCCTCAAATCATATGCCTCAAGAAATAAATGGTTACAGTGAAGGACAATGTGTGCCTGTTGAAGTTTCCCAAAATGCTGTTAATGAGTCGGAACCATACCACCTTGAGCTCAATGCCGTCAAGCGTAATATCTCACTACTGCAGGAATCTATAAATAGCGTAGGATCACAGCTTCTGAAGCTCCCTGTTCGTCGGGAACTTTTGGGTATTGATTCCATTGGCCGACTGTACTGGGCTTTGGCTACACCCAGAGGACGATCACGTATAGTTGTTGATGCAAGCGCTGTTGTTCAGCATGGAAGAGGATTGTCAGTTAGCAAAGATTCTGGAGAGAAGCTTTCTGCTCTGCAGCATTGTAAATCATCTGAGAAGGATAACTATAAGATGTTAGGGCTGATGAAGGACTGCTCTCCTTTGATGTCCCAACCACTTAATGCGTTAGCCAATAGTTCACCGTGGATTGTTTATGAAACTGATTCAGAAATCGAGGAGCTATTGGGTTGGTTAGATGATTATGACCCTAAAGAAAAAGAACTGAGAGATTCCATTATGCTGGGGCCAAAATATAGATCTCAAGAGTTTATTAATGCACACACTGAAGGTCAGGTTGAGGACCAAGGACCTGTTTATTTGCCAAGAAATACAGCACCTAACTCTCTTGTTACAAAGGCCACTTCTTTGCTGGAAAAGAATTACGGTCCCTTCTTTGAGTTGGATACTGCTGAGGTTTTGAAGAATCAAAATAAAAAGGCCAGAACAACTAATGATGAAAAGTTGTATAGGTGTGAGTGCCTAGAACCCATATGGCCTTCTAGGAAACATTGCTTGTATTGCCACAAAACCTTTTTGAGCGATGTGGAGTTTGAGGGACACAACGGTGGAAAATGTAAAGCAGGACTTCTGGCGTTGGGGAGGAATAAAGATAAAAATGGATCTTCTAAAGGAAGGAAGAACTTGAAATGTGATACCTCACATGAAAAATCCAGAGCTGACACAGAAACAGCTGGAACCTCAATCAATAGATGTTCTTCTGTAAATTCGAGATTGACTAAGTTTTCAAATGAAAACCCCTCTTGCCCATTTAACTTCGAAGATACATGCTCAAAGTTTGTGACAAATGATTCCAACAAGGAACTTGTCAGAGAAATTGGTCTTATTGGTTCAGATGGTGCCCCATCCTTTGTGCCTTCCGTATCTCCTTTTGTTAGTGATTATACACGACCTTTAACCACAAAGGATGTTGGCGTTGCTGGTGGTGCGTCGAAAGCTTCACAAAGCCAGGTTTCTCAGGAAAACACTGACGGAGCTGGCATATGCCATGACCACAAGTCAGGCAAATCTACGGAAAGTTTAGCTGCAAATAGAAGCAACAAAGCAGGAAATTCCAACAAATCATCTTTGGGAGAACAAAGAGACGGGAAACTATCTATTTGTAATCCTGCTTCAGATAAGGGAGTTGATGGTTGCTGTGTGGTTCCTTTGTCCTCCTCGAGACCATTAGTTGGAAAAGTTTCTCATATTTTGAAGCAACTAAAGATTAATCTACTTGATATGGATGCTGCACTTCCGAAAGCTGCTCTAAGACCATCAAAGGCACAGTTGGACAGAAGACAGGCCTGGCGTGCATTTGTTAAATCTGCAACGACTATATATGAGGTTTGTCTTTTTTCTTTCACTCTTGCATGTATATTTTTTCAGTAAGGGCATTCGGCCATTTCAAAGCACACATGACACATCACATTCCTTAGAGTTTCAGCAATGCAACTCAGCTTGCTGAGTTACTTTGTTAATTAATTCCACGTTGCACGTTTACTCCAATATGGACTCCAGCACGGACACTTGACACGACACTGACACGGACACGTCGACACCGCTAATGTAAAAAATAGGACACCGACACGGCTACGTATATGTTAATTTATTTAAAGACGGTCTAAAATGAAAATTAAAATACATATATAAACATCTAACTGGAGAAATTTATTTCATTAGAAACATTTCTACAACAAGATATCATAGTATTTGACCTTTATTTATTCATCTACTACTACTATAAAAAAAGCTAAAAATGATATAATCAACTATAATGTCTATAACCCCTAATTGATCAACATTTCTCAAAACATGTGTAACTCTTGTATCTATGGTGTGTGGAAGCAAGAGAGAAAAAAATTCTTTTAAATATTTGTCTGAGTTGTCCGACACGGCTCGTATGAGTGTTATATAGGTGTCGGACACCAATCATAGGAGTGTCGATGTAAAGAGAAAAACAACTATTTAGGACACTGGTTCGACACGTGTCGTACAAGTGTCATAGGAGTGTCGGACACCGCTGACACGCCTAATCCTAGAGGTGTCCGTGCTTCATAGATGAGAAGTACATGTTTTATGTTTACATGTAATTGCACAATTCCCATGCTATGTTTCTAAGTTCTAACTCAAGTAGATTGCAGAATAATATAGATTAACCTAATCTTGAGTATGTTGATTGACGTTCCTTCCGATTTCTCAGATGATCCAGGCAATAATTACACTGGAGGATATGATTAAGACGGAGTTCTTAAAGAATGACTGGTGGTACTGGTCATCATTCTCAGCTGCTGCCAAATCTTCTACTTTGCCTTCTCTTGCTCTTCGCATATACTCCCTTGATTCAGCCATTATGTATGAGAAAATGCCTAATTCAAGTTTAACTGAGAGCTCTGATCCTCCTGCCGTAGCGGAACCGAAGCCAGTGATCACGGTGGATGCAGATAAATCCAAAGGAAGCCGGAAGTCAAACAGGAAAAGGAAGGAATTGGATGGTTAATCTCATACTGTATTCTTGTCTGAGAAAATCAGAAAGCTGGTCCACTTTTTGTGGTCTGGTATGATCATCCAAAGGAGCACGAGTTTGGACGAAAAAGGTCACGGGTCCAACCTCAGGTTATTAAAGGGGGCAGCCACAGCTGCTGGTGTCACTTGCGCGCTTGTTGTACATATAGGTAAAGCTGACATGCTAACTTGAATGCTCGTTTTTGGCTAAGTAGAATTTGTAGGATTATCTGCTATCGGTGAGGGCACCGGCATGAAGGAATTATGAGGATGCGCCCAATTTTGAAATGATTTTTGCTGCAGCTGTCCAATTGGTTGCTCCATAGGTAGAAGGGGTATTATGTTTTTGATTTTTCTAGCAGAGTCTGATCCATATATGTATACAAATGGAATTAATGTAAAGAAGGAATAGAAGAAAAGAAGTAAAAAAAGAAAAGATGGAAGTCGGACAGTGTTATGTTGAGCAGTTGTAGGCAATATTTCATTCTTTTAACATTTTCTCTTTCACCCCGACAAAAGTCCTGCACACGCATGACCTTGATTTTGTCTTGGGCATCGCTGATGTGTTAGAATGCAGGGGAATTTTTAGAGTCAATGCATTTTAACATCTGCTTTATTGAACTTGCCTAGCTCATGACGAGTTCTGTTTGATTCTTTATGTGCATATGTTTCTCTAATTCTTCTCTCTTGGTTGTGGGGATCTTAATGAGGATATAATTTCTCTAACTCTCGACGGAGTCTTGCTGACTGTGACAAGGTCTGCTATGTTGATCCTAATGTAATTTTTGATTTGTGGCAATACGTATCAGTATTATTGTACATGTCACAGTAGCTGGTTAAGAGGTCCCTGCGTCTGTTGTGCAATTTTAACAGCGTGTTGTTTCCTTGTTAATCTATCGAAGTGCCGAATGTAGATTAGGCAAACCTGTTATCATTTGTGGGGTGTAGGTTGAATGGTTTATATAAGATTTCACATTTGGTATCATTAGAAATGCTTTGGGAGTTAGATCTGTTAAGCAGCATAAAAATCTGGCATGATATGAACTTATGCTCATAAACTAGATTTCACATAACTAAAAACAAAATGACATGTGGTTATGTTGTGTTTCTTTGCTATACAAACGTTAAAAAAAAAATCTTGTGATAGAGTTAATTTTCTGTTGAAATCTTCAGGGGTAGTTTCCAAACGATTTTTTAACGACAGCTGAAGCTAATACATACAATTTTCAATTGATCCATCCACTGCAAAACTTCACACCAGAAAACATTTTACACTTTTTAACTGAGGCAAATATGTTTTAAATTTTTAACTCTTGTGCACTCCTATTTCATATTGCATGAAAACGCAGGAAAATGTCCTGTTAAAAGTTATTTTTTTTAACTCTCGATGGCAAAATGATCCTGCATGTCTTCGGTTGAGTTTCTTTGTATTGTACGAAAGGAAATGTCTGAAAACGATAATATGGTAGATAGAAAGAAAGTAAAAAAATCACTTGAAATGAAAAGTAAAATCAGAAGGATAACTTAATACACACTTACACATACACTTAACTCTGTTTAACTTCAATAGTTTATTATAAATTTGTAAGTACAACAAAGGACGCCATTGCCCAAATTACTGGACTTTTTATTTTACTAAGCTTGGCTTAGAGACATTTCAACACCTAGTCCCCCAAAGCACCCAAATTACATGATGCATCTAATTATACAATGTTCTTGCTTTTGCATTTTCTTAATTATGCAACATAATACATATTACCCCACCAATTCAGTGCCTCTCCCTCTTCATGGTTATGTTGCTCAGTTTCAGATGCAACAAACACATCAAAGTAGTTCCTCCCATCATCACTCCCATCATCTTCCTCTGATTGAACTCTTTCAATAGGAGCCACACATCCAGCATAGTTGTCAGCTGGAAAGTACGAATCGACGCTGTCAACAATGACACCAACGACACGGGGGCTACTCTCGTCCACCACTGCACTTCCAACGCTTCCAGAACTCATGTGGTCATCCACCTTGATGCTGAAAATCTGGGCTATGTCCACTGGAAGTGGATCAGCTTTCTTTTCTGACAAAGGTTCTTCAAGCATATCTTTAGCTTGAACTTGAAGCTTCTCATTTAAGGATACCACCTGTGAAATAGTCAACATGTTGTTAAGATAATCAATACTTCAATTTCCACTTGTTAACTATTTTATGGTCCACCTTTCATACCCCTCTTTTAAAAAACTCATTAGTCTTTATCACAAAATGAAGTTTTAAGCATATTTTTAGAACTCTAGAAAAGTATATTCGCATAGTTACTTTGAAAAGGCTTTTTCTTCACACCAGGTGGGGTTCAGAACAGATGCTACTCTTTGTTAGTATGTGATTAATATAGAGTAGAATCTTATGGGTAGGACCTCCTTTGATAGCTCCCAATCACCTTCTTTGGTAAGTGGAAATTTGCTTCTTATGATGGAGTTCTGATTGTAAAGCCACTAATTCTATCCTATACAGAAACTCAAACCCATAACTTTTGACAGACAATTTATATTCTATTCATTACCTTTTTAATGCATAAATCTAATCATTTCAGACTTCACCAAATTCTCAATTTGCATATATAGCATAACCAAATCTAACTAATAATAGTAATAGTACTTAATTTATATACACTTATACAAATTTTTTACGGTATCGATCAATCATAACCGTCAGACCATTAAAACGTTTGATTTTAACCGTAACTACTATAAATGCGCACATTTGATTATACAGTACATATGTAGTTAAATACCTCAGATTTGAGTTTCTCATTCTCCTTAGTAATGGAATCATATGTTGAAAGTAGGGAATCATATGAAGACTTGAGAACATCATAATCTCTTTCAAGTTGTTTTGTCTTCCATCTAGCCCTACGGTTCTGAAACCATACAGCCACCTGCCTAGGTTGTAATCCTAGTTTCTTGGCCAACTGGGTTTTCCTCTCTGGCTCTAGTTTGTTCTCTTCCTCAAAGCTCTTCTCCAACATATGGACCTAGTCATCAAACCACAAAGTTAATCACAAAAACTAATATCACATAACATCTCTCGTATTGGTCTAGTTGATCTACGGGCTCAGTTCCTCTCCGAGGACTAAAAATTTTCAGTAGAAAAGAAAAAGACACGTTGAATATAATACTTGTATAAATATTATTATTATCATTATATTCAACTAGTCTTACTCTCTCATACTGAAAATTTCCGATCATCGGAGAGGATCTGAGTTCTCCAACTAGACTTCTCCTTAACTAATCAGTAAAATTCATAAAAAGTACATGTAGTTTTGATATACAAAGACTAATAAATGGTTTCAAAATCAATCAACTGATGACTACAAAATCAAATTGCTATTGAAAGTCAACCAACCTTTTTCACACATATTGCATTAATTAAAAGCTAAACACATATCATATTAGATGTCAAAAATTGACAAAAATTGACAAAAATTAATATAGTTGCTGTCATAGTTAGAGCATCAGCATAATGAAAAATATATCCAAAATCATTCTGGCAAGCAAGAAACCAACCTGCTCGGAAGTGAGGCGGCGCTTCTTCTCCGGTGACTGCTCTTCGTAGTACTCCTCATCATACAGTTCATCTGGTGAGCTGAAGAAAGGTCTCCTTTTTGAGCTTTCCTCCATGCTCATCATTGACCTTCCTGCTTTCATTTCAGAAAAAATTAAAAAAAAAATTAAAAATCTCATCAATTTACTCTTTTCTACCTCAAACAACATTTATATCACAAATCATAACACTTACACACACAAAAATCATAAACAAAAAAAAAAAAAAAAAAAAAAAAGAAAATGTCAAATGAA
>Ga0315914_1004506_pt1 | contig 20815 bp, 12 predicted proteins | sample MpolenodulesMG_FD_203920 | JGI IMG/M metagenome (GOLD analysis project Ga0315914, IMG submission 203920) | Medicago polymorpha root nodule microbial communities from Los Angeles, California, United States - elongated nodules | ecosystem: Host-associated > Plants > Roots > Nodule | place: USA... | reverse complement strand
AAAATTATAAAATATAAAAAAAAAATCAGAAAAATATTCATACTTTTTTCCAAAAAATTTAAAAATCGAAAAAAAAATAAGATTTTTTTTTCTAAAATAAAAAAAGTCAGAAAAAATATTAAGATTTTTTTTCAAAATTTTAAAAATTTGTTTTTTTACGAAGATTTTTAAAAATTCTGGAATTTAATAAGTTTTTTTCTATAAAAAAAATTATTATACATTATCAGTTGTCAGTTGGTTCGTAACTTATTATACATTATCTCTATGTTCTATTGTTCTGCATCAAAGAAAGTATTGTTCTCTAATTCGTAACATTTAATTCTGGAAAATTGTATGTTTTCTACAAAAAAGAATATAGGCAATCAAGTAGTTAGTCTTGGACAAGGACAACATAACTAAATGAGATCATTTGAATTTTATGAAAGTTGAACAACCTGAACACTTAGCCTTTCATCTTCATGTGCACCATCAATATTGAACCTTTGATCTAAAAAAAATTGATTTTCTTTTTCTTACAAAAAATTGAATTTTAAATTATGTTAATTGAGAAAATGAAATGAACCTAACAAGTTGAACCGAACTATTCGCGAACTTCAACCGAGTCGAGTTTGAGCTAAAATAAAAGTTCGTAACGAACTCGAGTCGAGTTTCGAGCCGAACCAAATCTTAACGAGTCGAGTCGAGCTCAAGCGAGTTCGACTCGACTCGGCTCATTTCCAGCCCTATTTTGAACATTGTTCGTTAACCTTTGAGATAGAGTTGGAGAAAGATAATGTCACTGAGAATTTCTAAATCTATAATACTAGCTACTTTGTTGCTTCAAAACTCGTTCGGGTGCAACAGTTTGTGCACAAACTCAACAAACTAGAAATCCAACAATATGGTTGACGAATGGGGTCCAAAACCCCACAACATATACTCGGATAACATAACTAAACCATAGGTTTCACTCTCAATAAGGAGCTTGTAATCGTTGTTTAATTCTTCTTTCTTACATTCTCTTTCTTCCTTTGATTCATAATGCAATTGTAGTCACTTGTTGATATAAAGAAAACAACGCCTTCTTCAAGGCTTTCATTGAAATGTAACGCTATATTCCAGAAATTATTATTCATCACACTTATTTGATGCGTAAACAAAATATTGCAGATAACTCTTGTATGGCTCTTTGATAACTAAATGTATCTTACCATTGTAGATGTTCATGTTATGCTTCATTTTTATTGCACAAAAGTCATTAACTCTTATACAAGGTTATGCTTCACTTTGATAACAATATTGATGATGATGTCCAAGTTCGAAGGGTTTATAAATAAAAGATCTACAAATTTCAACTTTTTTTGACAAAAAAAATTGACTTTTAAATTATGTGATTCGAGCAAACGAACTGAACCCAACGAGCTGAACCGAACTGTTCGTGAACTTTAAATGAGCCGAACTCGAGCTGAAAAAAGAGTTCGTGTCGAACTCAAGCCGTATTTCGAGCTGAACCAATTCTTATCGAGTCGAGTTCGACTTGACTCGATTCATTTTCAGCCCTAAATACTTGTATAAGGTACACATATGAAGTCGCACCCATTTAAAGTTGTCACAATTAAATTTTTATTTGACTGATTTACAATTATTTCTCTTACGTTTGATCAAAATAGCGAAGCCGAAGGACAAAAGAAGTAAACTTATGAAGCATCGATACAAAGAAATGACATAATGTGAAATGTACTCACGCCATTCCTTATGGATAAAATATTAGCAATCTTTTTTTTTTTTTTTTGAAACGCCGACGTGTTTCTACCGTTTTGCATATGTGGGAGCTCATTCAAACCTGATACGAACTACCACTTATATCACCCTTATGTTGCACTATCATGTAAGAATTAATGAATTATCCCGAAATGACCTCAATAGTTACCTCAGTGAAAGTAAAAACGAATTGGAGCGTATAGTGGTTCAACCACTCTATGAATAGCCTAGGTAAGATAATACTCCTTTAGTCCCGCAATAGATAACCTGTTTAAAATGTGTAATTTTGACCTAATTTACTTTGACCATATTTTTCTACTAATATACAAAGATAAATAATATCATATAAGATGTCATTAGATTTGTCTCGGTGAATATTTTCAAAATATCAATTTTTCATAATTTTTTATAATATATTATTCAAGATATTTAAGTTCAAAGTTATACATTGTTATACGTAATAAGGTAGTATTTTAGGACGGAGGGATCACAATACAAAACTCACTCATCGTTATCCGCTCACGCTCTTTACTCTGACATCAAAGTATGTTTGCAAGTATGCTCACTCGTTCAGAGGAGTGTATAACCAAAGACGTGGAATCTATGCATCAGGCATGAAGATTACATCACTAACTTCAGTGATCAACTTCGTGTTTTGTAAATGAACAATTACTGTGATCTAAATAAATTAAATTTTATTCAACATACATTTGTGAAAAATATCCAACATAAATCAAGTCATATACATTGGCAAAATGAAATTTAATCAGGGATCAATAGTTTTTATAGATAAGGTTTAATACTTTTTTTCCCTCAGAGAGATGAGTACTAGTACTAATTATGAACTAATTGTGTAAATTATTTTTTTCATCAAAAAAATTGTGTAAATTATTTTGTCATGTTAGTTCTTGAAATATGTTAAAAATGTTTAAATGATGAGAAACGGTTGAATGTATATGTAATTTTGTTTAACTTAATGTATTTTTTGGTTTCATTATTTTATCAGACTCACGAAAATATTTTCTCCTTTTTCCAAAATGATCTTTTGGTCTCTGAGGTATCAAATTCGTTATGATTTTAATCGAAATCCAGATTTTTATTTTTTAAAAAAAAAGTGGTGACATGGGAAAATTTTAAATGACTTGATATTAAATAGGCTTAAATGTGTGTTTGATCCCTGCACTTTTACTCAATTTTGGCATTAGTCCCTGCGCTTTTTTTTTGTTTGGCATTGGTCCTTGTAGTTTGTAAAACTTTTGGTTTTAATCCTTCTGTTAAGTCCCGGTTAAAAAAAAAAAACTAACGGTGTGCCACGTGGATCAATCATGACACGCCACGTGGCACACTAAAAGACAAAAAAATCAACTTTTTAATTATTATTTTATTCATTATTTTTTTTATTTAAAAATATCATTAGTCCCTGCACTTTCGACATTTTATTATATTAATCACTGCACTTTGGTATTAGTCCCTAAACTTTTTTTAAAAAAGTAAAAAATAACTTTCAATGAAATTATTATGTTTTATTATTGTTTTGTTCATTATTTTTATTGAGAATAATCATAAAGTTTTTAAGTAAACTTTAAAAACAAATCGGAATATTCATAGAAAACATTGAAACGTAGGAACATTGAAAACGTAGGAATATATATGGAACAAAACATTTAAAAATTGAAAACGTTAATATACATGGAAACTGGAAACGTAGGAGAAAAAGAATTAGAGTCAAAGCATTTTCTTTTAAGCAAATTGAGGCAAAGCATTGAAAACGTAATAAGTATGTTTTAACATATAAAGAATATAGGTGTAACCAATAAAATATAAAGAATATAGGTGGATTTTAATTAAAATGGTAAGGTTAAAAATGGAACAAAAAATGATAAGTTATAAGTTCAAATGCAACTTGAAATAACATCTGAAAAATAAGCTATAAACAAACAATAGTAAAACTAATGATTATTCTCAATGAAAATAATGAACAAAACAATAATAAAACATAATAATTTTATTGAAAGTTTTTTTAAAAAATAAATAAACAAATTCAGGGACCAATACAAAAGTGCAGGGATTAATATAAAAAAATGTTGAAAGTGCAATGACTAATGATATTTTTAAGTAAAAATAAATAAAAAATAAAAAAATAATTTAAAAATTGATTTTTTTTTGTCTTTTAGTGTGCCACGTGGTGTGTCATGATTGATCTATGTAGCACACCGTTAGTTTTTGTTTTTTTTAATCGAGACTTAACAGAAGGACTAAAACCAAAAGTTTTACAAACTGCAGAGACCAATGCCAAACAAAAAAAAGCGCAGAGACCAATGTCACAATTGAGTGAAAGTGCAGGGATCAAACATACATTTAAGCCTATTAAATATTATGACATGGACGAACATAATTTATGAACGAACATAATTTATGAACTATATTTTTCAAATCTCGAGTGTGGAAACCTTAAACTCTTTCCAAATGCAACAAAGAAGACATATGATAATTGACAATGGAAGTATTTTAAACATAAGTTGACAAAGTTGATACTTGAGAGACCAAAACACTTACAATACTCTATCTTTGAGACCAAACTTAGAACAAGTGTTGCATATGTTTGGATGTCTTAACAACAAAAGTGATTTACATCAAAGATTGTGTTTGATAGCATGAATCAAAATTACTTTTAGGTGTGTAAATTACCAAAATAGGTTTTATTATATGTATATATATTTATATTTACATATTTCTCCTTTATTTATTTTTGATGAAATTGACATTAAAAGTACTCAAAAAAAATCTGGGAATACATGTGTATTTTTATTACATATTATTTTTACTTATTTTGAAGAATATTTTTTTACATATTTTGCTTTAAGATGACAAGCCACAGTAAGATGAGAAATTCCTTTTTATTAAAGAGGGCAAAATTGAGAAATTGGCAATGGTTGTTTGAGAATCGAACACCCTCAATTTCATTCAAATCACGGTAGGCAATTATAAACGTGCGTTTGCGGTTTGTTGCCGGGATACCAAACTACCTCGGTGTGTTGCAGGAATCGCCAATTTCTGTGAGTTTTTCTTAACTTTCTGTTTTTCACTTTAGTAACCAACTAGATTCATCAAATTCAATTGATAATGTTGGAATGAAATTGAAGGTGTAATGGGAAGTAAAGATGGAGGAGATCCATTCAAAGGAGTGGATTGGAAAGCCGTTGGCGGTGAGATGCAGCAAAACCCTAATGTCAAACCAACTATTGCAAAACGACTCCCCAAGAAAGTTAGGAACATACCGGACCACTATTTCCTTCCCAGATATCCACTATCACACACTTTGTTGTTCTGTGGTGCCTGCATTGCCGCTGGAGTTGGTGCCGGTATGCTAGTAGAAACCTGGATCGACAAGAAAGTTAAAGGTACCAATATTTATGCTTTTTGCTCCATCAATACAAGCCTACTAAAACTTTTAAAACTGGTGTTAAATTTTAAAAAATGACTAAATTGATTGATATTGTTCTGTTTAAGCTACCAAATTGTTGTTTCGCAAATTTGAGGGGCTAATTTATCAACCTTTAAATGCTTATTTTGTTTAAGGGACTAAATATGCATGTTTTGGCTCTAATGCTAATGAATAAGACTAATTTTAGAATATGTTTAGATTGATAGAAATAATTAAAATGAAAGGGATAGGAAAAAAAAGTAGTATTGTATGTGTATCCTATTTTGATTGACAAATAAAACAGAACATGATGAAAAAAAAGTAGTATTTCTTTTTTCAAAATGAAAAGCTTCCTTCTTGGAAACCATTTCTAATTTTCTGCTATTGTTAGGGTACTATCAAAATTGGTTTGGTACCATACTCCTGCTTTCATGGAAACTACCTCTTGAACTTTTCCATCATTGTTCATCCACATTAGTCTGTAATAAATAAAATAAGCCAAACAAAAATGGATTGGCACCCAGAAGCCTTAGTAATACTAGACAGGATTGTTTAGGTGTTGCAATAATTTGATAGTTTTTTGCATATTACTTTTTATGCAGACGATGCTTCACTGATAAAGTTCTTCGCATAATATTGTAGTTCTTAAATCATTTTTTAGTTCTTAAATAATTTAATAATAAATAATAGAGTTCTTTGCATCGTTTGTACAGTTATATGAAAAACATTATATTTTACTTCCTAAACATTTGATAGAGTTATTTTCTTTGCATATTGATAGAGTTATCTGCATAAGAAATGTTCAAAAAGAAGAGTAGACTTAGGGTGTGTTTGGATTGAGGGTTTAGGAGGGGAAGGGAGGGGAGGAGAGGGTTTACTTTTCTTTTTTAAATTACGGACTATATAACATGTTTTTCTAAAATAAATCAAGTGTGATTGAAGTATTATATGATTGTTTATTATGTTAATATGTTAACTTTTTAAAAAACATTTCATAGTGTCCGTTGTTTGAAAATGAAAACTAAACCCTCCCCTCCCTTCCCCTCCTAAAGCCTCCATCCAAACACACCCTTAGAAAACAAATCTCCTTTGCAAGATATGATAGTAAAATTAACCCAAGAAAGAGTTTGAGGCTTTGAGCTCATTGATTGAACTGCCATGCATTTTACTATTCTGCCCTAATGTTTGAATCTTGTGTCCTCGATATGAGAATTTTATGAAGTTCTGGACATCTTTTATAATACATAAATAATTTCTATTCACTTTACCCATTCAAACAAGTAATATCTTTCACAAATCACTATTTTAGCTCAAGTCATAACAGAAAATATATAGTTACACAGTAAGTAACTCTAGTATAATAACAGAATGTTTCCGTATGTATGTAGAATCCTCGTGATATTTGATATGCAATAAATGTATTCTTCAGTTTGAGTACTTCATTTCTGTCCAATATTAGCAACTTAGCATCTCAATTGAGATTTTAGACCTAGCAATCTAAAACTTCAGTCAACACTTACTAGTAGTATGTTTGAAGTTCCTACTTCCTAGGACTCTATTGATGTTGAAACATGCATTATTTACTTTTGTAGACTGGCATCACCACTTTTGTTTATTATATTATTATGCTTTTCATTAAACTTTTCAGAATTTCTCATTTTATGGTTGTGTGATTTGGTTTGGTTTATCTCATATGTCTGTAAGTCTGTAACAACTCTTTGGGTTGCATTATGCTCTGGAACGCACACTTTTAATTGACTTATCATGGTCTTGGTCGTCCATGCACCACACTTAGTGGGATAAGGCCTGGTTATTGTTGTTGGTCTTGGTTGTCCATATTATTTCTTTAAAACAAGTCATGACTTCGCTTCACTGCATTGAAGCCTTACTCATGGAACTACTGCTCATTGTCTCTGGTGGATATACAAGGAAATCAGAGAGCTCTGCTTAAATGCTCCGTTTTCTCCTCGGATGTTATGTTTTACTCCTACTTGTTTTAAGGGGTGGTCGTTACTTTTCAGAAGACGTGTCTCATTTTCTTCTACTTTAGACTTTGATAAGTTTTCAGTTGCCAAACTATGTGCTTGGTGTTCATAATCTATGTATTTTAATGTTCAATTCATTTTCAGTAACTTTGCTTCAGGTTTATGACTATCTCATATATATGCATTTCAACTGTTAGAAACTAATCTTTTAGGCTAAATAAAAAAGTTTAGTTGTTTGAAAACCAGTGGTTTTATTCTTAGTTGTTTTTAAAATTTGAGATTATTGTCATTTTCTTTTACTTTTGTATTGCAGAGGATGGTGGGGTGATATGGGAGTTTGACAAATAAACTCTGGATTTTTTGGTACAACCAGTGTCACATGACTGCCTCTCCAGCACTCCAGTCACAAATTCATCTGCACTCAAACTTATCTACAGTTATTAGTTTAACAAATAAGGGTGATACAAAAGTTTTTGTTCTTTCTTAGACTCTGTTGATTGGGTGATAGGTTATTAATTGACATATTTCCTTCTTTAAATTTGTTTTGGATTTTTTTTTGAACATGTAGCCCCGCAAGGCAACTAGATGTGACATGTTTTATGGTATAAATTCATTCGTATTCGATTATTTTATGACCCTTATTCATTTTGCTGATTATGATCATTGAAAGGTTAGAATTTGAGTATCAAAATCTGCATTTATGATCACTACCGGGTCGTCTACGTTTACTCTATTAGTTGGATCTATCATTGTAGATAGGATTCTAGGAGTGGGACAGTCACGAGGTTAGCTTTTGAATTTTCAGAAACATATACATGGTTTAGACTTTAGAATGCTTTACATACTAAAAGAAAAGTCATTCCAGTTTAGATTTGCTTTTCCCCATGATATATACATTATCAAGCAAAATTTGTAATCATTTATTTTAATCAGATTTAGAAGCCCAAACCTGATACATCAAAACTATAACAACTAATATAATGAATTTGACCTTTTTATAAAATGTAAATTTCAGATAACAAATTCTTGTTTTTTTAATTATTGTTCATGCTTATCAAGTTAGAAGATCTATATATTCACAAAATCAACCAGTCTTGTATAGACTAATACGCAAGACGAAGATACAATCTTGTTTAATCAACATAAATCCATGTTGTACGATGTGCAAGGCTAACGCAGTTTTGCATTATAACCTTTAATACTCTATTTCAACAAAAATTAACTTAAAATACAGCAGTAGCTAACTCTTGGCATTTACTGGATGCAAAGCACTGCGATGCAAGGGTGTTTATACTTGAAGACTATACTATTTTATGCAATTTGAGGATAATTAATCATGTTTATTTATTTAATTTTAAATAAATCAACTTGCCATAATTGTCTAAGAAACATGGATGTGTGCTTCGTATACTCGTGCAATGTATGGATAAATTATGAGTGAAAATATAATATATTATGTATTGTTTAAAAATATATATATCAAGCTTCAAATAATGACATCATTAAATTGAAAATTTGACAAAGCTGCACAAAAAAAAAATAGTTTTTTTTTTCTTTTTGAAAAGTTCTCAATCAATACTTGAGGTATCATTCTCTCCAATTTAGTCCCTTGATTATACAAAAATAATAAGTAATTTCTAGAGTACATAAAATTTGTCATTTTTTTGGGTATGTGAAATTTGTCATTTTAGTCCCTAAAATATATAAAATTCAGTTACCTTAGTCCAAAAAATCTTAATCAGAGAGACTAAAGTGACAAATTTCATATAATCTAGTGACTAAATATTTTATTTAAATTATTTCGATTTAGAGATTGTTTTTTTGGTGGTGGCTGGGGTTTGAATCCCGGACCTTGCATATATTATGCATTGTCCATACCAACTGAACTAAGCTAACGAGGACCGATTTAGAGATTGTGATACTTCAATGACTGAAATTCAGAGTTTCTTGTTTTATTACATGCTCACAAAGGGGTTAAGTGGGATAAAGCTAAATAAACGTGTTTGGATTTTTAATCTAATCTAAATATTTTGATTTCTCATTCTCAACCGTGTTTTATCCACTTGGGTGTTAAAAAATGTTAACCGGTTGCCTTCAGATATTTATAGCTCTTAATTATAATAGAGATTAGAGTTGGTTAGTTAGTTAGCCAAAGTTAGTTACAATTAACAGAAACAGTTATGCTTAACAAAAGTTTTGCATTGATCAAAATTAATAATTTTATTCTTTCAAAAAGATTTAATTTCTTTTTTTTTTTGTCAAAAATTCATAATAATAGTTTTATGTTTTTTACTTCATTTTGTGGGCCCACGGGTTTGTTTTTCAGAATTTAGTTAAGTATAAAGTGAAAGTAGTTAAACTTTCTTATTAGTTTAATTTGCACTCTCAATTAGTCTTCTGCTATTCTGTTCCATTTCCATAGAAGTCATAGAAACGTCCAATCCACATTGTGCTATTCCTTCTAGTCTCGAACTCACAGAAATCTTCAATCCACATTGTGCTATTTTTCTTGATTCACCACTGATCTGGTATGTCATCTTTACCTTCAACTCTTCCTTTTTTGTTATCATTCTTTCCCTCTTCTGTCATATGAATCATGAATGTTCTTGTTTTTGATTGTCATGCAAGAAATACAATCTTGACTATTTTTGCTTCATTGCACACTTGAGTATGGAATTCAATAAGCATTGATTTGGAATTCCATTAGATGCTCTTTTATGGCAATGTCTTTATTTTGCAATCTTGTTTTTATTATACAATGATGATTGTATGATTTTAGGACCATATAGGAGTGCTTAATTAGTGTTTAACATAAATGAATTTTTCAAAAAAGTAATGATAACTGAGTAGCTGTTACTTAATTATCTAAGCTATGAATTTTTCAGCGCATAATGGCCAACTTGGAAACCTTGCTTGAATTCAAGCCTCCCGGAAAAGTCAAGAAGAGTGGTAAGACTGTTATGGGAGTTTATGCTGACCAAGAAGCTATCGATAAGCTGTGTGATCTGTGTCTTGGAAATTGTCATTCGTGTAAGTAAATTAATCTTCTTATTATCATGCATATCCTTGTGATATTTATAATGTTTGAGTCTTGATTAATCTTTTTTCTATTCTTGTGCATATATATTGTTTCAGTTGCGCCATGCATGTCTATATGGGAAGCCGAGCATTCCTTGAAGAATAGTAGTGAGGGTTTTTATGATCCGATTGCAGTTGATATTAGCTTGGCAGAACAAAATGGATATAAGTTTATTAAACATCTTAAAGCTGAATTTAGGACCGTGAAGGTTTATGGTACGTATTGTAGTGCTTTTTGCGGTATATGTTTGCATAATTTACCAAATTTTTCCTCATTGTGCTATATGTTCTTAACCTTACCTCTATTATACAATGATTGTGTGATTTTAGGACTATAGAGTAGTGCAATTAATTAGTGTTGACATAAATGAATTTTTCAAAACAAGAAAAGTAATGATAACTGAGCAGCTGCTACTTGATTATCTAATTGCTATGAATGCATGGCACTTGATTTACCAAGTTTTTCCATATATACAATCACTGTGTGATTTTAGGACTAAAGATATTTTTGAACTAAAGTGGAGTGCTTAGTTACTGTTAACATAAATGAATTTTTTGCAAGCTATATCTCTTTTAACTGAATTATATTTTGTTCTCAGTGACATATGCTGCAGATTCTATGAAAACAAGGCTAGAGGAAGCTCAGAAACACATGTGGGATAATGCTTTGCTTGTCCAATGGCCTAAAACCCAAGCTGGGAGCTCCTCACAAGCAGCTGATTTAGGTGTTCTAGAGCCTAAGAATGCGTGTCCTAAAACCCAAGCTGGGAGCTCCTCAGAAGCAGTTGATTTTGGTGTTCTAGAGCCTAAGAATGTGTGTCCTAAAACCCAAGCTGGGAGCTCCTCAGAAGCAGTTGATTTTGGTGTTCTAGAGCCTAAGAATGTTCCTTCTAAAACCCAAACTGGGAGCTCCTCACAAGCAGCTGATTTGAGTGTTTTAAAGAATGCTGAATACAATGATCCTGAAGATGCTATTGTTTCATCTGATCTTCAACTGAAATTATCAGAAGATGCTGGTGTTTCAACTAATCTTCAACTAGGCTTCTCAGCCAAGAGAAAGAGAGACCCTAATGATCCAGAAGAGTAGTGTTTAATCTCAACCCTGAAGTTCATTTTCCTTGTATTTCCTTTTTAGCTATTTCAGTTTTTGTTTCCTTTGAAGTTTCAAATTGATAACTTTTGAAAAGAATGCTTGCAGTGAGTGCATGAGATCACCATCTTTTCATTGGTGTAAACTAGTTTATTTCTTTGGATATATTTTTATCACGTCTGTGTCACACTAAGCTTGAAAGTCGCATTGCCATGTGCTCCAACATGGTAGTGTTAAAATGTTCACTTCAATTTGCGAATGTACGGTATACTAGATTGATGCTCTCATATTTTATAGCTAGAACACATTAATAACACAATTAGGATTACCTACAATGTAGGAGATTTAATTTGAACTCGATGAGAATGCTTTGTTTTTTTCAAGAGGAACTCGATGAGAATGTTAGTTAGTTTCGATTAATTCTATTTTGTATGGAGTTCTATGTAAAAGGAAGATGGTAAGAGCGGAATTGCACACACTAAGTTCAAAGAAGAGCGGTATTTTACTATATGAACTTTACTTATAATATGATATGATAAATGTTAAATCAGTGATGCTATATCTCGTGACAAAACCAATCGCGAGAGTGTCCTAAGTGACATGTACATGACATGTAGAAGAAATTTTGCGCAACAATCCGTTCTTTCCCAAGTCAAAACACCATCGTGGAAGTCTGAGGGAAAATTATTAACACTCTTTAAGAATGTTAAATGATAAGTTTTTATGAAAATTTGTGTATTCAACATATTGAAAATTGTTGTATTTGATTTATTTTTTAAATTAATTTCTTAATTTGCAATCTTTAAAGAGTGTTCTGGAGACACTTTTTAGCAAGACCGTTATGATATAAATACATTACTCGGGTGTGGAAAATGATATAGGTAAGACATAATAAACACACCTCAAAAACATTCACACACGTAAAGCAGACAAAGAATATAGGAAAAAGATTTTCACTTCATGGATACAAAACATTAATATAATATAGGCAAAATTATTTAGAGGTCTTCATCTTCAAATCCACGAAAACCTCAATATCAAAATTCTAAATTTCCAAATTGTATTGGCTAAAGATTAAAACCCATAAAAACCTTAAAAATAAAATTCTAAATCTCCAATTTTGTCCTCGATATGGAGGGAAATGGATCTCTTTAAGTAAATACGATGATTTTCTCCCTTTGGGTTGTCCTCTCACTTGTTTATTGATCTCCAATATTCAAATACGTAAGATGCTTAGAGTTATACACTTCACAAAAAAAATTGATATTGTTAATGTCTTGCACTTGTAATCTAATTACTTGTCTTAAATCCATCATCAGACAATGTAATTTGGAAATTAGAATTTTGATAACGAGGTTTTTGTGTGTTTGAAGATGATGATGAAAAAGATTATGAAGATTTTTATGTGTTTTTTTTATTGAAGGAGGACGGGTTGATGATGAAGATGTTCATAACTTTTTTTGAGTATTACTCCCTCCGTTCCCTTTTAAATGTTTTTTAGGGTGAATTTTTCGTTCCTATTTAACTGTCGTTTTGGTATTTTAAGGGTATAATTTGTCAATTATACCCTTTGTTAATTATTCATATATTTTTCAATTAAACTAATTAATGTTATTTATTTGAAAAACTAAAGTTTGTATGTTTTGTTTTAAAACAAAATTTGTTTCTTGTTATCTTCAAATTTTTTGTATGTTTTATTTTAAAACAAAATTTGTTTCTTGTTATCTTCAAATTTAAACAAAATTTTGTTACCTATGATAATAGTTCTATGAAGAGTTAAAATTCTATAAATAACATGAGTAGTAGTTGTTAAAAATTTCAAGAGATATGCACAATATTTAGAAAATTGAAAATTGTTTGTTATGAGAGAAAGATTAAGCGTGCAAAAAAATAGAAATTTGTTGAGAAAGAGAGTAGTAACTATCAATTGTTCATTACATATCAAATTTATTGGAAACATAAAGTGTGTGCAAAGATACACTTCTCTATTTTTGTGTTAAAATTCTAAAATGACACTTAAAAAGGAACGGAGGGAGTATTATTTTAATTAATTTTTCCTTTAAAAAAATTAGGATTAATACACGTGGCATGACAACTCATCATTTTTTAATAAAGAATTAAAAGAAAGATGATTTATCTGTTTTGAAAGATAAAGGACTTGAGTGGAAAAAAAAAAAGATAAATGAGCTAAGTGTTGTAAATAAATAAATAAAATAAAAGACTTTTAGAGTAGTTTTGCCTATAATATACTCTTTTTTTGAGGAAACCTATAAATGACCTAAGTATTATGAAGAAATAATATAAAAGATTTTAGGGTAGTTTGGCCTGTAATATACTCTTGAAACTTTGAATGCTAATTATCTCGGGTAAGTCACAATTCCCCTTAATAAGCAAAGCTAAAGATTGATAAAAGCCTAAATAAAAAACATGCACCAAAGTGTTTCCGAATCACAATAGTAACATAAATAATTGTTATTTAGCTAAGGGAAATATAAATAATTCTATTACATCATTATTATACAAAGAAACGTAACAATGTCGGAGTACGTGGCAATGAAATTAAACTGTTAGTGTGAAGACATACTTCAAAATGGCCCACATCAATGTCTCCAATCTTTGTCAATTGCCTCGTATTCACATTGTAACCAAAATGAATGTTTTTAACGTCTGGCGATATATTTCCTATTTGATTTTGACATTGAGGTACACGAAAGATAATTTGATTGTTGATCCACAAACAAAATCTCACAAGATGGATATAAACCTCATGACCACAAGTAACCACGTAATCAAAAGGTCCCATCTCATGATAAAGAGACAATTTTTCTGAATCAAAATCCAAAATGTAGATTCGAAATGTTCTATTAAAATCATTAGACATAATGCAAGAGAGGCGATTTCCCAACATTAAACAATTTTTTGCCAGAATATTCAACTCATGGGGAAGTGGATATTCTCGCACAATAATTTCCTTGTCAACATTCATCACAATGACTTCCTTTTCTGTTATCCAGTAAAGATCATTGCCTCCACTATAGAGTGGTCGGCATAAAAAAAATTGTCGAAAGGGAGCTTCTTTTCTAACTATCTCATTCCATGTATAATCTTTTCCAATTCTTAGCACATAAAAAACATACCAGAAAGCATCCGAACCCTCAACGAAATCTACAAGGAAAAGCTTGAATTCGGAAGTGCCAGGAACACGTGCTATAGTACATTGCATACTAAATATCATAGGTTGTCGAGAAATGGGAAAATCAGGAATTCTAAGCCAACACTTGAGGATAGGATTCATGACAAAAATTTGATCATAAAGATTGCAAAGCAACAATATACCATTACAAGTATCGATTATTTCTCCCATTATTGAAGGTATTCCCAAATCAGTCCTTTCAAATTGGCCGTTCACATAATCTTTAAATTCCAAGAAATAAGAATTGTCTGGTTCCATGCAATTTTCAACATAAAGACCAAGTTTAGAATGTGCATGGCGTTCGTATGCTTTAGCAAAATGGGAGCTGCCAATAGTAGCAGCCCACAGTTTGTTTACATACCTTGCAGAGTTAAGCAGGCAATTAAGAGGAACAAAAGTAAAGATATGAAACCTCAAGTCTTCAAGTAGAAGCAACTTTGAAATCATTTTACAACTCTTAGTACTATTTGAGTTTTGGTTCTTGTTCTTCTTGACTTGTTGACGTGAGTTAGAATCTGAATCACAGAATTGACAACTGCATATTGTATAATCAGAGCAAATATATTAGTTAAACCGTCAATTATAAAAGTAAGAGTTCTTTTTCTAATAAAAACCGTCAAATCATCATATTTTTTTATCCATAGTAGTCAATCTCGAATAGCGGTGCGTAGCGGCTGACCCCAAAATAGGATAGCGGGATAGCATATAGTGGTATATATGATTATTTTTTTGAACAAATTAGATGAATAATATTATAAAGTATAAACAAACTTATATATTTCTCAACAAAAAAATTTATATTTAATATAAAATTAAATAAATAACACTCAAATCTCATGAGACATTCATAAATCAAAACACCAAAAAACAAAAGATAGAGGAACAAATAAAATAAATCATAAAACAAGCGAAACCATAAAACAAGAGAAAACTGAGGAGAAAAAAAAAATTAATTTGGTTTTAAAACCCCAAAATGCCCTAAAATCAATTTATAGATTTGGAAACTATACAAAGTGTTTTAAAAAAAAGGGTCAAGTCAGAAAATTTCAACTAAAATCAGATGGCTGCTAAAGTGACCGCTATCACGACGAATTGCGGAGCAGTACACAGCCGCTATACTATGCGCGGCGCAATATTGCGCCGCTATTGACTATTATGATCATATCATGGACTCAATTGACAAATATCATACATCATAGAGACTAAATTGAAGAAAATGGTATAGTTTAACGACTGAAAAGGGATTTCATGTACATGATCAGATAAAGCAAAGAAGGAAATTGTCAGTTTTTTTGTTTTGTTCCCTAATTGGATTAATGATACTAATAATTGTCGACAAATATCGAGAGTCATCATCATATATATTAAGATAAGATATACAAGAGAGATAAATAATAAAAATAATAATAACATTGAAGAAGAGTGATAACTAGGTGATACCTTCCATGATCGCTGGCGTCCCAAACCTTAACCTCGGTACTCGCTATGTCGTTCATCGTTGCTTTGTTTTGAAGACTTAGGGCAATGACCACTTTTCTTTTGTTTTATTGTTTATTTTATTTTTTGTTAATGTTGCTTTGCGTTTCAAGCCCATTTACCATTATTTTTTTGCTAAAATGCACTTTTGGCCCCTTATGTTTGGCTCCGTAGCAATTTTGGATCCCTATTAAAAAAATCACTTTCCAACCCCCTAACTTCATCCCCTTTTGCAATTCGTAGGCCCCCTCTGATTTTAACCGGGTCAAAGTTCAAGTGGCCAATCAATGGACGTCACGTGGCAAATTTTTGAATAAAAAATATAAAAAAAACGCCACATATTTTTTATTGAAATTAAATAATTAAAATAAATTTAAAAAACCCAAAAATTAAAAGAAAAAAGCAAAAAACTAAAAAATCCCAACTGATCTTCAAACCCAGAAAACCCTTCTCTTCACCAACCAAAAATCCCCTTCTTAATGGCACTCCTTTATCATGGTCCTTCAACCTCGGTTTCTTTAACCATTTTCCCTTCCAAAACTTTTATCACTCACTCTTCACTCTCACTCATCTTAATCTCTATCACAAGTTTTTTCTTTGTCTCTCTCTAAACTTTAGATCTAGTTTCATCAACTTTCATCACTCTTCAGTTTCTCATCAATTAACCATTTTATTGTTCAAATCATAGAAAAAAAATGAGAAAAATGGCAATAGTGAAAGCCTTACGTATGTTTTAAGGGCCTAAATTGGATTAATTATTGGTGGACCTGTAACTATCAAATATGGAATAAAGAAAAAAAAGGACTGCAGAGACAAAGAAACGAGATTGAAAGTCACTGTCCTCTTCGAAATTTGCAAAGTAGACAACTTAAATATACATGTCACGAGAAGTTACGGAAACACGGTGGTGATTTCGTCGGAGAATTCACAAACAAAGAGTTTACCACGGTGGTTGTGACAGCGGGCTCAGTTAATGGAGAAGTTGAATGTTGCAGATGTTTTCCGGTTTGGGTTTGATAAATTGACTAGTCTGGGTTAAGAATTGAAGGATTTGAGTTTTTTGTGGTGATGAGTTATGAAGATGTTGTTCCTATTCTTGTTCTATGTTTTCTAGGTTTGTATCGATGGAAATGAAGGTGATGGAGTGTTCTAGTTCATGGGTCTATGATGAGTGTTTATGATATGAAGGTTATACTGGTGGGGTTGAGCTTTCTTGGTTTGTTCCTATGAAGAAGAGATGTTTCTGGGTTTGTGTTGTTTCTGTACTTAATTTCTATTTTTTTTTATTAATTTTATTTTATAACTAATATGTGGCTTTTTTCATTTATTTTTATTCAAAAAACCAGACGGGGCCTACGAGTTGCAAAAGGAAGTGAAGTTAGGGGGCTGGAAAATGATTTTTTTTTAATAAGGGGCCAAAATTGCTACGGAGCCAAACATAGGGGGCCAAAAGTACATTTTAACCTTATTTTTTATTTTTTTAGTATTTTTTTTTATGGTTATGCTAATGCCTTAAAATACCAACATTAATGTAATATACTATTATCTTTGTTTAAAACCAATCAACCTTTATTTAATATTAAATTAAATATAATACTCAAATCTCATGAAACATTCATAAATCAAAACAACAAAAAAACAAAGGAACAAATAGAAAAATCAAAAAACAAGAAAGACTATAAAACAAAATAAACAAAGAACATATATATGATACAATAGAGGAAGAAAAAAAATAACCGAGGAAGAAAAAAATAAATAGAGAAGTCATCAAACAAAAGGCAGGAACAAATAAAGAAAGAATATAGGAAAAGAAAACAGAGGAAGAGAACAAAATGAACCTGGACGGTGGAAGAGAGGAAGAGATTGTGTGAGAACAATGGAAGAGACCGTGTGAGAAGAGAGAAAGAGTTGAAAATGTTAGGGTTTACAAAATCTTCAAAGCACCCTCAAAAAGGTATTAAAATATAGGGTCAATTTGAGAATTTCATACTATAGCATCTCAAGCCGCCACTATTTGATTCCGCACCGCTACGACGATTACCGCAACGGTTTGTCGCCGCTACGCTACACACGGCCGCCATTGACTACCACTTTGGATTTTAAATCTAAAATGTTTATTGTCATACCCCAAATTTTGACCACTTTTCTCTGTTTCTACCTATTTTATTCGTATTTTTAAAGTCGGGAATTTTCGTTGTTTCAGACGAATTTTCGGCAGAGAGGTATTTTAAAATACCTCATTTTGGTTACCGAAAGGGACAATTTTAGTTTTTTTTATCATTTTTATTTTATTCTCTTTTTATTTATTGGTTTATAAATTTCTTAATTATTTTTATTTTTATTATATGTTATTTCTTGTCATTTTATTTGTTTCATATTCATATTATTATTAATTTTTGTTTTTCCTTTTATCAATTAAATATTATTGGCTCAATAGTCTTTGTTCTTACCCATTTGTCCAGGTGTCCTAAGCCTATTGGTCCTTTGGTCCAAGTTAACCTAATCTGTCAGTATAAATAGGAGGACATTTATTGCATTAGGAGAAAAATCACTGTACACGCGTCAGAGGTCAAAAAGTCACCAATCACATCACACAAACACCTTACCCCTCTCTCTCCAGAATTTTGGATCAAAGTCATAAAAATTGATGAACATACCAAGAACCTTATGAATGTTCGTCAACCAAAACCATCAAAAATGAACCGTTCCAACCAACACAAACAACAACAGTGAAGCTTTTTTCACTAGAATCATCTATTTCGTACAACAAACGCCTCCGAATCTCTCATTTCGGTTCAAACAACCATCACCCTATCATTCAAGGTTCAAACCAACAGATCCACTCGTTTTCAAGTTCGAAAACACCAGTACCAACACAACAAGTCCAGATCGGAGCTTATTCAAACCAGATCGCGTTTTCTCCTCGAAGTTTTCCATCTCTAAGATTGTTCTCCGATTTGATAGAGGTAACGACTTTTTTCCTTTTTCTTTCGGTTTTATTCTTTGTGGTTTTCTAAAAAAAATTTGAAAGTTCAAATGTAGATCTAGGTCGTTTTGAGGTTGATTTTGAATTTCTATGTATGTTTCGGATCGAGGAAGATGAGAGGAGTCGGATTACGTAAAAAAAATTCAAAATAAAGAAGATGAAAATTGCTCCGACGCAGCAACGCTACAACCGACCACCGCGCCGGAGCACCTTCGACCGCCGTCTTACCTTTCTTCTCCGACGTCCTGTTTCTAGAGAGAAGGGAGAGCTTCTCTCTCTAAGAGAGAGAAGTTTGTTTTGTTTGTGTGGTTTTTTTTGTTAAAATTTGCTTTTATATTAGTATTTGTTTGGTTCGTTTGTGTGTATGCGAGACCATTTGCTAGCCATGTGACCTCAAGACTAGACCGTCGGACCTCAGATCTGACAGTCCATGATGCTCTTGGGAAGATTCACATAGGCCTTTGTCTCTTACTCCTCACTGCGTGTCTTTTGTTGAAACCGTCAGATCTCAGATCTGACGGCTACTGTGTGTCTGACTTTAAATCCTATGAGTGTTGTCTATTTTCACTATTGTGTTTCTGATTATTTTAAACCCTTGGATCATTTGATCTAGTGGCTGTGATGAATTGATACAATGATTGAATCTGGACCTCCTGATTCATCAAGTGGTCCAGATTAATCTTGCCTGAGCCCCTTTATTTTATTTATTTTTTCAATATATTTTACACCATTTTTTTCATTTTAATGTCTCTTTTTATTCTAAAAAATGTATTCTTTCTTTTTAAACTTTCTATCTTTTAATATTTGTTTTTATTTGTTTTATTTCCACTTTTTTTTTATTTGCTTTTAAATTGCGATTTATGTTATGCTCATCTTATTTGTCATTTATTTCTAATTTAATTTGTGCTTAGAATTTTTTGCATGCATATTTAATTCTTGTCTTTTATTTTATTGTCATCATTTCATTAGTGTGTATTTAGGAAATTATGTAATTTAATTCATGCACTTTATTATTCTTGTCATTTATATTTTTCTTGAGACCATAGAATGTATTTAGGCTTGATGTAATACTCATATAATAAAAATACACCGACACCACAAATTTATTTTATCGCATTATGTTATTACCGTGAGTGAGGACCAAAATGGATTAGGGACCAATGCCTATACGATGGGACCAAGTCCGAGAAACATCCAGTAGGATGGGACTAATGCCTATAGTTCACTGAGTGATGGTAACCTGACCTACATGACTGGAGATCCCAAGACTTAGGTTCAATGGGTAATAACAAGTCATGAAGTGACAGAACATGCTAAGAGAAATAGAAAGCATGATCCTGCAGTAAAAGAAGGATGAGTTAATAGCACCTCTTAATGAGATCTATACTCTATGTTGAGTGGGGTACATAGCTACAGGAGTACCCTTGATAGACTCACCTATACGAATGTGGAACCTAGGCCAATCCTATGGAATTTCGAGGCAGAATTCCTAGAGCATTCGTTAAAACCGGGATAAACGTGCATGGCCTTTAAACGCACGGGCTTTTAGAATACACCCAAGAAAGGGCTTGTGTGTGGATTCTATGTCTGAGATAGAGTTCAATGCTGTAAGCAACTCTTGTTAAATCATAATACCTTCCACTATGCAAAGGTTCAAGTTGTTGGCGACACCTTTGCTTATTAGGAAACCTTATGGAAAACATTTACGTTAGTTATCGAAACTATTTTAAAGTCAAGTGGGGGATTGTTGGAACACTAGTTGAATCTAGTGAGAAATTGGATAAGGAAAAACACAAGGTAAGAACTAGTGTATGTGTGTGACTTAAAAATGTCCCACATCGGT
>Ga0315914_1004504_pt1 | contig 20819 bp, 13 predicted proteins | sample MpolenodulesMG_FD_203920 | JGI IMG/M metagenome (GOLD analysis project Ga0315914, IMG submission 203920) | Medicago polymorpha root nodule microbial communities from Los Angeles, California, United States - elongated nodules | ecosystem: Host-associated > Plants > Roots > Nodule | place: USA... | reverse complement strand
GTTAAATAACATTTTTTTTTTTTTTTTTTTTTTTTTAAATATTTAAAATAGGTTTTTGATTTTGTTCTTTTGATTGTTTTGGCCTAGGTACTGTAATTTGAATGATAACATTAACATTTACTTTTTTTGTAAACTTGAATTTGTCAAATTGATTTAGTTAGTTTGTTTGTTTATTTTGATTTTTGTTGTGACAAATTATCTATTTTGACAAATATGTGTTTTTATGTATGTGCTAGATTATAGATTATTATCAGTGAAGTTGATCCAATGTTGAATTTTTTATGAATCAAATAGATTAGTTTTTAAATTTTCTTTGATGCTGTTTAGGTTCAACTAAATTATTTTTGACCTATATTTGAGCGATCATATTCTTTTAGAGATTGCACATGATTTGGTTTTTAAAGTTCTCAATTTTTTAAAAATTCTTGTGTCCAATCTTTTTATTTTTGACAAAGAAAATTCTTGTGTCCAATCTTTTGTGATCTTATATTATTTTTTGGATTTCAAAGATTTAATTGCATCCAAATTGTTGGATTCACTAGATGCAGATTGTCATGCAATTCTTTTTCCAATGATTAGATTTCTTATTTTTAATTAACTTATCATATTTTTTTTTTTTTGAATAAACATATCATAGATTTTGTGATGTGGTTGTACTGAATTTTTTCATAATTTTTGTTGTGGTTATTTGTTGCAGTAACCACTGCTCAAAGTGCACTAACAGCACTGAACTTGTTGAGAGAAAATAAAAGCAATTTTGATCTAGTAATCAGCAATGTTCATATGCCAGACATGGATGGGTTTAAGCTTCTTGAGCTTGTTGGACTTGAGATGGACCTACCTGTCATAAGTAAGTTATGCAATTTTTCAATCTTATGTTATTGATCCATGCATATCAAGTTATTAAGTGTTTTGATTACAAAGCGTTTGATTTCAGTGTTTTCTGCGAATGACGATCCAAAGATGGTGATGAAAGGAATTGATCATGGTGCTTGTGATTATCTGCTGAAACCTGTTACATTGAAGGAGGTACAAATGATTTGGCAACATGTAGTCAGGAAGAAGAAAACTAGCAAAAGAAGCAATCTTGACGCGCCTAATTCTGATAGTGGAAATGGAATCGATTCAGCTCGGACAGGAAATTTCGATCAAAATGAAAAGCCATCTAGAAAAAGGAAGGAGAAGAACGAAGATGATGATGAGGATGAGAATGAGGATGATCGTGACAATGATGATTCGATGGCACAGAAGAAGCCTCGAGTTGTTTGGTCTGCTGACTTACACCGCAAGTTTCTTGCTGCTGTTAAACAATTAGGCTTTGAAAGTATGTTGTTCCCTCGATCTTCAACGCGCAAAAACAATTGTCATCATAACTTTTATCAATTGTTATATTCCTCTTTATTTGTTCACATTTAATCAAGAAATTTGAGTAGGTTATAGCAATTAAATGTTGAGATTAGTGTCATGATCATTACTTATGTTTTAGCCATGCTATGAAGTTTTTCTATACAGAACTGTGTTTCTCATTATAGTTGCTATTTTGCTTGCAGAGGCTGTGCCGAAAAAGATCCTTGACTTGATGGATGATGAAAACCTTACAAGGGAGAATGTGGCCAGCCATCTCCAGGTATTTTTCTTATCTCTTATATTTAGCATTAGGAGCTATGAATCACAACACCGACACAGATACCAAACATGACACTAACACCTTGACATTGCTAATAATTTAAAAACTTAAAATAATTAAATGAAGAGAGTCTTAGATGATCACAACCATTTCGGCATAAAACCTGGGCACACTCACATATTTCAAAAAAGGTAGAGAGAAAAAATAATTAAATGTTTATCTTGATAATAATTAAATGATATGTATTTTGATGCGTGTGCGCCAAAATGATGTGCTCAAATCATTGTGACCATATAAGTATTTTCCTTAAATTAAATGTAACCACGTCGGTGTCAGAATTTAGACAGCCTTCAACCTGAAGTGTACGTGCTACGTAGTTTATAAGCATTTTATTTAGGAAAACTTACTACATTTTTTTTGAAATTTCTGCAGAAATACAGACTCTATCTGAAAAAACAAGCTAGTATGGCAGAAGATTTGGGTAATGATTCTGATAAATCCTATTCAAGAATGGGTTATATCAGTGGAGTTGGTGCACATGTGCAGCCATTTATTGACCCTAGACAGTTTCATAATAATAACAGTGCTTTCAGATCCTTTCCATCTAGTGGTATGAGTAGTAGATTGAACACTCCTGCTAGTAGTGTCAATATGCATGGATTTCCTGCACATAATTTGAACAACTCAACAGGGGATCATCTTAGGTTTCAATCGGCCATAGCTCGTTCCAATCTGAATGATGTTCAAAGAATGCCGTTTCCTTCTGTAGACTCTCAGCATTCACAGTTTTCTCATCCTTTACTTGAAAAAAGAAGGTGCAATGACATTTGGTCAAGCCCTATGCTGCAATTACCTGAAACAAACTCTTACCTTCCAAAAGAAGGTTTTGTCCATGCTGCTGCTATGCCTCCTACATATAACATGAACTCACAAGGTATTATTTTTAACAGTTCTAATAATGTGCCATTTCAAGGATGGGATAATAACCATAACAATCATGATGGAAGTTACCATCCTTCTCATGTGGTTGGTAATTCAGTAGGCCCTTCTATGATTCATGTTCTGAATGCTATTGAACCAGAAGGAAACATGGACAATAATTATTGTGATCGTTTTGCGGAGTTACATGAAGTTCCGTCATTGAAACCACATGAGGTATATATGATGAATAACCAGGTGAAGGCTGGAAATAGCCACGTCTCTAATGAGGTTGATTCGCTTGAGGACGTCATAAGAGTCATGATCAAACCGGTAATAAAATTTATGCAGTGTGATGACAACATTCTTTTAGTCTTTAATAAAAATTTCCGATGCATTTAACTTATGATCCATTTTACTATATTGCTTGCTGATAATTAATTATTTCGGATGCAGAAACAATTATATGCAAATTTCTCTGGTGGGACATCAATGCCGCGGCAAGATTAGAATATGCATCAAGTCATGCTTGTTGATGAATTTTGTAGACTGTGACAAGTCTTCACATATCTCTTTTCCAAGTTTTGTCTTTTCAAGGGTTGAAACTTTCTCTTAAATTATTTCCAAGTACTTTATGGAGCTGATACAATTTCTTTTTTGTGTAGACATGCTTTCTTTTTTCTTGCTAATTTGATAGTGGTCCAAAAGCAAGAAGCGAGAATAAGATCGTTACTATAAATAATTGGATTTTCATATTTAGAATATATTGACTTATGATCATTTTTCCTATTTCGTTTTGTCTTAGCAATTCTTGTATGGTAGCTTGTGGAATGTAAATATTTTGCTTCTGATGTTTACATGTTCCAACAACCATGTATATTATATATGACTAGGAGGATAGTGAAATCAATATTGTGTGCCTCTATACTAAGAGGATGTGATGGTGCCCCAATCTAATACAGCGAAGATCTTAGGGCTCAAAGAGCACTTACAAATGTATTTACATATACCTCACTCCAAATGCAATAGCATAGATCGAACATAGGGACCACCACGTCCAAGACATGGATTTTTACCACTTGACCATAATTTGGAGTTATTTTCAGTCTATTTTTATTTTGGAAGATTTTCAAAGATTTGTACTGAAAAAAAAGTTTTCAACGTGTCTTGTATAATTTTTTTGAAACAAGGAAACAAAATATAAATATAGGGAAATTTTACAATAAAATTTCAAAACAGGAAAGAAAGATCAAACAAAGCGTTGGTACTATTATATCATAGATTATATTTTATTTTCTCAAATGTACTAACGCTTTGTTTGATTTATGTAGCGGAATCCAAGAACTTGGTTGTTACTGTACACTCTTTAGATAAAATTATAACTTTATTCGTTCAAGATGTTTTTTGAAGGAACTATTCATTGAAGATGTTTTTATCCTAAAATCGTGTCGTTCACCATACGTTTATCATGAAGCTACAACTTGTAACATCGTTGAGACACATGTTAAATACATAAACAACGTAGTTCCAAACATCCCCTTAGTCTTCTAGAAATCCAATCTCCATGTCACTCTTGGTTGACCCAAGGTGGATCTCGATTCCATATAGAATATAGACGGTAAGTTGAGGAACTCAAGTATGATTAAATTAAAAAAATTTAGACAATCATCTTATTCTTAACTACCTTATGTCTTAATTATAAGAATTTTTTTTTGGAGATAGCTCATTTTGAGGACACAATTGATCTTCATATTGCTAGGTATTGGAATCTTATCTAGAATCTGCAGATTCCACATTGTCTTAAGTTGTTTCTCTACCATGCATGTTACAACTGTCGACATACCATAACTCAACTTTAAACCATGGATGTTGTGTTTTTTGATGGTCATACAGGCTTCGGTATGTCTTTGAGGGATCATGAGGGTGACTTTATTTCTGTTAGGATCGAATACTTTCCTTATTATCTCCTAATTGTGGAAGCAGACTATTCTAAGTTGTGGCACTAAGTGTTAATCATCCTAAACTCTGTTTGGGATTTTGGAATGATCAGTGGTGATTGTCTCCATTCTTTCATCTTTTCCCAACTTGATTATGAATAGCGTGACTCATTCTCTTGCAAATGAAGCACTATTAGTAACTTTATATTGAATTGAATCCTTAATTTTTAATGAAGTGCATTGAATTCCTTTTGAGGAAAAAAATGGTATACTTAGAAAAATGATAAATATATATACTGGATATCTAAAACATTCAAAGTTTTGTAACAAAGTTAAAATACTTAAAAACAAACAAACATTTGAATAGAGGGAGTATATATAAAATACAACTATGTATATGCTGAAAGGTGATATAATATCTGCCTACAATGGTATGACAACTGATCAATTATCAGAAGCGGATTGATTTGGTGTCAAAATTTTGTCGACAAGTCCAACAATGGTTTCTAGTTTTGTCTGTTCTCTGGACATCGATGTATGAAACAAATCCTCAGTATTTTTCGCCGCATCATTGCACATCTGTCAATACAGAGGGAAATATAATTGATAAAGTTACTCGGCATATAACTGTTTCCTACCATTATTGTATCATGCAGTCATCATTCATATATAAAGCACAGCTGAAGAGAGACAATACAAACACATTTTTACCTCATTGTAAAGATGAGGCAGTGTTGACCGATTAGGATCATTGTCACAGGCAGAAATAGATAATTCTTCTGAAGCTACATAAAATGGAAGAATTACAATTAAATATTTGATTTGGGTATGCAAATAGCAAAGGAAAAATGCGAGAAAAGGTCTTCAAAGAAAAAAAAAGAAGCACAAAATGACATACAGAAAATATATTCGAATATTATCATCAGAGATACAAATTCATACTTATTTTTTCAACTTGAGGCAGTTGATAAATCGTTTGGGTTTGAGTAGGTTCATTTCGAGGTTCTAGATAGGTCTCCGCCGTTGCTTTCATCTTGTCCTGCAGACAAAGTTCATTGGTCAGTCTGATCACAAGCAAATGAAGCAAATCTCTTCAAAGACCAATCATGCTTTGTATTGTACTACATGATCTACCCTATGTGTAAAACAAACCATGCCAGTTAAACATGAGCATTTATAGCTACGATTAAGAATTGAATCCAAGTTGATAATTGATGACAATAATTGGAAATGAAACAAAACAAATATATAGTCCAACTACCTTTTCAAACTCAATCCTGTCCATTCCAAAGAGAAATAAATAAAGTATTAAAAAGATTGTGTGTGACATGAAACATTAATGCACTTACAGAGTATTCTTTCTGGCAGTATTCATCATTGAGACAATTTTCCAAGAGAGGAAACCTCTTTCTTATGAAATCAATTTGTCTTCTCTGCATGTTTCTAAATTGCAATAATAGATCGGACAGTTGATGCAACACTTCTTGGCTCGTAGCACCACAAGAGCCATGTGCTCCATTAACTGCTGCAGCGCTACCATTATTCTCCCTAGACTGGTTCAAAGGGGATTCCAGATTTGGCATATTTGCACCATTTTTCACTTGAGAGCCAACTTGTCCTAGCGATGGTAAATTTATGAAGGGAGTATTTAACTCCTGACAGATGACTTTCTGAATATTCCGATCCTTATCATCAACAATATCTGACCACTTTCCATATCCATGCCTTAACAGAAAAGAACTATGTTAGAAGATTACATTAAATAAAAATAACCTATAAAGATTAAAACAAAGCAAAAACATTCAAAATCTTTTTTCATTAAATGAAATAAATGGAGGGTAACATACGTAGACACACATACACAACGACATTTTGGAAACAGGCAATGCAATTGCCTATATCTATTAAGAGACACTTTGTCAACAAAAACAAAAAGAAAGAGACATACTTCAAAACTGCATGCAGTAAGACTAAATCATGCTCCTCCTTCCATATCTTTGTACTTCTCAAGCCTGCATATCGTGACAAGATGTCGTCTGAAAAAAGTGGAGTGCCAGGATTGTCTGATGCAAATTTTACCTGTCATTCCATATTTGAAGACGAGGAAAACATATTCATCAACTAAAGGAAATAATAATAGTAAAAATTAATGTAAATAGGATAGTTATGGGTTACTAGTGTCATGTAAATATGGTAGCTTTACTATTTAACAGTTTAATAATCCAAATAATCAATTGGCAAATGTCTTGATCAAGTTCTTATAGGAGGAATGGTAGAAATAATGTAAGTAGAGAATCAATGTCTTTTATAATTATATGATTAGATTTTTAGTCTTTATGAATAACATCAACTTATGTAGTCCCCTGTCCTTGACTAACTTGAACAAAGATGGCATGCACAACAGTGAAAGGGAGCATAGTTTAATAGAGTTGTGAGTACATACAGATACAATTCCATAAGCATTCTATGTTAACATTCAAACTAAAGAACAGATGCTAATGAAATATAACTTATGCCCGGAAATTTATATGATCATTTCAAGAAAGGAATTATAGGTAAAAGTTTTCTAATTTTGAAACAATTGGACACATGAACAGTCAAACCAAGTGCGAGAGGGCAGTAAGAAAGCATCATGACACAATAATATACAAAAAACAAGCAACTAATATACAGCAAGTTTATTTCAAGAACTTACCTTTTCCCTTATCAATGACAAAACCGATATTCTAACAAGTACTTCATCAATTCGAAGTCCTTCTTTTGGAATACCATCTGCAGACACGTTTCAACAGGAGGGAAAAATAAGTTAACTGAAAATATAGGAGAGATGGTACTAAGAGAATACTACAGGAATAAGGGATCTATCACCTGAGAATGTAGGGGAATCATTTAAATCTTCAGCAATGTGAGATAAGAAAAGGATTCCATACCTGTTAAAAATATATAGATCAAATTCACTCGCAAATAATGATTTACGATACAATATATAATTAACCATGTGATGGGTAAAACCATATCATACTGCACTGTAGGTCTCACCATTCCCCAAGAGTATTTAATGTAGGGTCATATTTGGAATAAACTATCAAAACTATAACATTAAATGTTCTCATTGGTCATATTTGTACCCAAATGTCGTCTAATCCGCCCCCTCCCCCCAACAAAACAAAGCTAATATGAAAAGCTACAAATTCTGGTATAAAATAACAATTGCAGTAATCAAAATAAAACTAAATTAGAATATGAGACATGTTCATGGAAAATAAGAGCACTACTCATTGATTTCTTCATAAGTCTTTTGCTTCATGTGGGGAATAAAATCCTTCCAATCAAAATCGCCGAACCCAAACCTGTTATTGACTAACCAAATGAGATAAACTGCAAACATTTCCATGAAAAAACCCTCTTTAATACGTAAGGGTTACGGAAAGACTAGACCTAATCGTAAACTAACAACTAGAATGTAACCTCATTAAAGTCTGAAGGAAAGAAGCTCTCTGACGTTGAGTATAACCAAGAACTTTTAGCGATCTTCCTTCGCCTTCCATTAAAGGCGGTGGATTTGTGTTATCTGCAGCTAATGTATAAATTAACATCACAGTTAAAGACAGATAAATAAATTCCAATATTATCAATGAAATGATAAGTGAATATTGATATGTATTACCAGCTGTCTTTTTGGAAGGTCTTTTGGATGTAGTAGTTCTTGTTGAATTTGAATCACCGTCAGTATGATCCACTTCATAATCGTCATCCTCGTAGTCAGAGGAGCCTACACCTTCTAGCCGAGCAAAATTCTCCCCCTTAAAAAGAAACCATCTGGAAAGTCAGTGAACCACGTATACAACCTCAACAAAAACACAATCAAAAGGAGAGCAAAAATATACATTCGCACAAACGCATAGTATACAAGAACAAAAACAATTTCCCTTGTATACTAATAAAAGTTATACAAGTAAATGACACAGTGGCATACCAGTAATGTTGTCCGGTTTCGCTTCCCTTTACCCAAGGCATTTTGCACTTCAACTTTTTGCTCTTGGTATTTGTCCTTTAGCAATTCCTCCCAAAAGTTTTTTCCTTCTGAAGCCTCAACTTTATTGATATATTCAAAATTTGCCACCTAGAACATATTATCAATCAGGTATATGAAAAGAACAGAACCTAAATAAAGAGCGCAAAATGATTTCGTGCAACTAAGTTCTTTTATAAAGAAAAAATTGATGTTTAATTAAGATTATAGGAATTGATTTTGGACTAGGGCACAAAGTATTTGTGATTTAATTTGACTTGAGATTATTTTAAAAGATTTGAAGATAAAATGGGAAAATAATAAGAAAACAGCTCAGCACACAATCCAATTCAGCATGATTGAACTAAGCACGTCAAGGTTGACAGGTATTTCATAAAGAAGCAGAATGGTTACTTGATTTGTACTCCATATGTGCGAAATAGGACAGCTTTTATATATTCTCACTGAAGGGTTGATTGAATATTCCAATTTTTTGAAACAAAATATCCAATCTGGGAGTTTAGAATACCTATTCACCTACTTCAGGGGGGTATGGAATGTCTGAGAGTTTTAGGAATGCATATATATGGAGTTATAGTTTAGTTTACATTTTTTTGTAATTATTATAATAGTAAGAAGCACAAGATTATACATTTCCAAAAAAATATACATGACCAAATACAAATCAAATTAGAAGCACAAGAATGTATATGATAGATCATATGAGAGTCAACCTTAAAGGCTTTCAGAAATCCACTTTCATCTTCATCATTTAAAGTGGCCTCTTCATCTCCAACTTGGTCGCGATCCAACAATCTATCATAACAAAATATATATATGTGAAAGTAAGTTTTCAAGCATAATCATATGTTATACTTCAGGTATAACAGACTTTGTTACCTGTCAATAGCGGCATCGTCGTAATGAATTTGGCGAGATTTTCCGGCCACATCATTCTCATCAGCAAATAACTCCTTTGAGCCATACCTGATGATGTCGTCCAACTCTTCCTAAGCATGATAATAATCAGAAGTTACCATCAAATCAAATATTCAAAAGTACTATGAACTATGAAACAGTTTGGATAAACTTTTCAGCGAACATATAGGAAATGAAAAAGTTCAAAATAATATTGAAAAAACTACCGAGTATTTCTAACTACTAGTTTACCATGAAAGTTAAAATGAGCTTTAGCACCTTAACTTTTTGAAAGCTCTCAATTAACTTCTCCCAAAACACCTATAAGCTTATATAGATTTTCTTATAAATTAAAACCCAGATATTTATCTTAGTCGAGAAGCATCTATAAGCCAAAAGCTAATCCAAATTACGCCTATATTTAAGTAGATATAGTATATCATTAACAACTTAAAAGTCCTAATCAATATTTGACATAAGTATTCCAGGAGGAAAATCATGTTGAACATAATGACATGCATAGTTCAAACTCAAAATCAGATAGACAAAGACATGGAAGGAATCTCGTTAGTTAACCCTTAACTCATTCCTTCCATTCACTTTCATTTCCTTTTTATCACTACTTCCCATACCTTCCCTCCGATTTTTGAAACATACCTTACGAGAAAATAAATTTGAGATGTACATTATTACTATTATTATTTTTGTTACATTCTGTAGTTCTTTTGGTATTAATTTTAGTATGTGTGTGTTATATTCTATTTACTGCTGCCAAGCTTACACTAAATTTCAATGTCATCCACCATGCTATTGTGGCAGAGTTTTGGCTTGCAGCCATGAACGTTCACAACATTGAAAAAACCAGTCAACAGTTAGGAAATGTGACAGAATACTGTCATTATCAGTTGAGAACAAAAAAAATCAATTTTTCGACAAAAAAAACCTATTACCTGTTTAATGTTTTGAGCCTTTCTGCCTACAACTACGTGTTCTAACACCATTTTCTTCTTAGTTATTTCCATCATCCTTTCTTCAATTGTTCCTCGTGTTATAAGCCTAAAAATTAACACCTGAAACACAAGAACGTATGTGATACAACAACCAAGCCTTATCCCACTAAGTGGGGTCGGCTACATGGATCAAAATACGCCATAATGTTCAACAAACAAAAACAAGAAATTATGTGATATTTCTGCCAAACAAAAACCATTGCATATTAGCGAAAAAAAGCTTTAACCTTGTTAGTTTGTCCAACTCGATGAGCTCTGGCCATAGCCTGTAGATCAGCATGAGGATTCCAATCACTATAGAATAACAGTTTGATCAGCAAATCGAGTGAAATAATAAACAAATTAGACAATATATAAAATGAATGAAAAATTTAAACTTTCAGCATGATAGCATTGTCGGCCTTAAAAAAAAAAAGACTATAATGTGAGTTCCCACTGGTTAGTGGTTACCATATGAGTATAAGTAAACTTCATATTATTGTTATTTGTAAAAATCCACCAGAAAGAAATGAGCTAAGAAAATAACTAGTCATGTTAAGCACCATATAGGTGCATTCCCTGTGTGTTTTTCTCTTGGAAATAAATACGTTCCCTTTCCCTCTGTTAACCAAGTAACGTAGGGTAATAGTATGATTCCTTAAATAAATAAAAAAATTCAAAATATGAAGGGTCACCTGTCATATATGATAACTGTGTCTGCCGTTGCAAGGTTTATCCCCAATCCACCAGCTCTAGTAGAAAGAAGAAAACAAAATCTTGAAGAATCTTCAGCATTAAATCGGTCTATCCGTACTTGTCTTTCATCTCCACTAACATTTCCATCTATCCTTTCATACTGCCAATGCTGGTGTTTTTAACAAAAGAAAAGCAATTCAATAAAACACAACAAAATTCAACTGTGCAGAAACCGAAAGGTCAGTAATTAGAATATTGTGATATGAATACCTTGTATACACAATAATTTTCAAGCATGTTCAGCATGCCCTGAAATTGAGAAAATATAAGGACTCTATGCCCTTGCTCTTTAAGCTTCATCATCAGCTTGTCCAACAATTGCAACTTCCCTGATGATTCCAGCATTTGTCTGAAACATAGAAAAATGAAAAAGGAACATAGTGATCCAATCAGAAAAAAAATAAATATACATGAACATTAATTTCATTAAAATTCATATCAATGTCATCAATCTCGAATAGCACTGCATAAGTTTGCACTTGTGGAGCATTGTAGCGGCCAAGAACCACACCATTGTGCTAAAGTAATGCCTTCAAACATAAAAAGACTTGTTTTGGTGCCATAAACACAGGAATAATTACTATTTCCTCTTATTTAAGAAAGTTAGAAAATTTCATTTATAAATAAAAAGAGAAACAAGATTTAGCACCAAATAAGAAGAGCAACCAGTATTTATAATGGACAACAACCATTATTAAAATTAAAAATAATAGCAACGAAGCTTACTTATATGCTTCTGTTTCTTTGTCCAGAACTGGCTCAAATCCTTCCAACATGTATGGATGACAACATAGCTTACGCAGTTCCATAACAACATTGTTAAGAGAAATCTGATTCATAAAACATATGAAACGCTTTCTTAAGATACTGTTGACACATTTTGCTTCTTTCCTTATGAAGCAACGGTTAAGAATAGAACAACAAAAGGCTCAGTTTGCTAAAACATCAATCTTACTTGTGCTCCACCACGGCGAGTTAATATCTCATAATTACGAGTCAAAATTGCCTTATAATATTCTCTCTGTTTGCTGCTCAATTCAACACGTATAATAAGCTCCTTTTTAGGAGGTAGTTCAGTCATAACATCCTTCTTCAATCCTGCAGGGGTATAAAACAATTAAATCCACATTTCAGATAGTCCTATTTAGTAAGTCAAAATAAGATCCAATTTTTTTTTAAGCTGATATATCAGTATAAAATGAAAATAAGACCCAAAATTTCATCCAGTATCAACCATTACTTAAGAGGGATCACGAACACGGAATTTCTATAAGAACAAGGTTATTTAAGAGTGCACAAATTGAGAACAGAAGAAGCACAAAGGTTATATAAGAAACCTCAATCATGTGAGGAGTACAGAAGAAGGAAACACGGAAATAATATAAGAAACCTCTACCAACAGAGCATGTGCTATTATAACATATCTTAAGCATAAACAGAAATGCTGACAAGAAAATCAGATAAAGATGTATACTTCGCAGGAGATGTGGGGCCAACAATGTATGAAGCCTCGAAACTTGTTGCTCTTGATTGATATCCTTAAACTCTTCTTGGAACTCTTCTAAATTTCCAAACTACCAGAAGCAATTGAAAGTTCATAAGATACGTTGGACCTTTAAGGGTATATTAGATAACATAATAATCATACTTTTTTCATAATATAGGTCTCATACTAACCTTCCCAGCATCAAGGAAGTGCATAAGCATAAACAGTTCATCCAGATTATTCTGAAATGCATCAAACATGTGGTCAAGTAGATTCCATCTTCCAACATAAAACTCAACACATGCACCAGGATGTAAAAATCAACAATATGCACTTGAAGGTGTAACATCTACTAGACAAAGTATCATATGTACTTTCCATGGGAAAAACAATCTAGCAATGCACCTTAGCTAAGAAAAGTTGCTATTTAGAACTAATACAAAATTCAAATGTTTTAGGTGACAAAGATTACAACATTAGTTTAATAAACTTTTTGTTGTGTAATATATTTAATGTAAAATCATTAAAAGATATTTATTTCATAATTAGGACAGATTTGACATATTCGATTTTTGTGAGTGAGTGTATAAATTTTAACCAGCCTTTGAATCCAATCTAATTGAGAATAATATGATATCTATTCTTTTTGACTCTTTTCATGTAAAAACTAAAAAATGTGGTAATACTAGGGTTTGAAAATGGATGGATTAGGCACAATTTTGTTTGGATTATAATGCATGGATTAAAACATTCAATTTATCCATTTATAAGCCACTAAAAAATCAAATCCATCCATTTACAATTTATTTACTGATGGATATCAAATCCATCCATATATCATCTTAAATAGGAATTTAAATACTATACAAAACAAAACACTGTTCTAGTTAACCAATTCCTTAAAAAGTCGAGACATCAACACACAATAAGTCTGGTATGACATAAATTTTAAATAAACCTGAAGAGGAGTTCCTGTCAAAAGCACACGATGTCTGCTAGAGTATTGCTTCAATGAAGAAAACAATTTTGAATCCTTGTTTTTCAGACGGTGACCTTCATCAACTATCTGCATGTATTGTGTATATACATATGTTAAGATGCTAGTATCAAAGAATAACACACTGAATGTTAAGCTGTTAGCACAAAAGAGATGTAATTAGATGGTAAGTAGAATTTTACCATGCACTCCCACTTTATGGACTTCAATGATGTGGTATCTTGGTTTATAATCTCATATGATGTCAAAAGAACATCAAACTTAATGCTTTCCAACTTTCTTGTAGTAACTGTTTTTTTTGAATTCTTTTTCTTGTTCTTCTTCAGATTCTTCGGAAAGTAAAATTCATATTCTCTAATAGTGCTACGAGCTTGGGAAGATCCAACATACATAACCTACAGAAATTAACATACATTAAAAGCATATATACAAAAACAAAAATGAAACTAAGAAGTCAAGTATACATACAACATTCATTTGAGGTGCCCATCTTTCAAATTCGCGCTCCCAGTTTCATAGTGTAGAAAGTGGAGCAACCACCAAATGTGGAGAAACATTCTCTTTGAAAAGCGATGCTAAGAAGGCAATACTTTGTATGGTTTTTCCTGAAGATGAAAAACCAAGCCATCAAGGTGATGCTTCAGCTAGAAACTCCGAATTAAGAATAATAGTAAAGGACACAAATATTAGGTTGATCATGAGCAAAACAGAAACTACGTACCAAGTCCCATTTCATCAGCAAGTATAACATGAGTTTGCTTGGACCAAGAGAAACGTAGGAAGTTCAATCCCTCAAGTTGATATGGATGTAGTTTACCTTCATGAACATAAGTATATGAAATCAGGATCATCCAAATCTAATAAAATAAAGACAAAAGGCGTGGTATACAAAGAAGAAGAAAAAAAAGGCAAAAGGTGTGCTATTGACAAAATAATATATCAGTTAAAACGCATACCCCCTGAAAGAAATTCGGGGCTATGTTCGTACTGTTGAAATTCATTCTGCTGCTTTATCAATTCAGCATCATCACTAACGCTGCTATTTTGCTTACTATAAGAAATCTTCCTAGACCTAGAACGAAATATATTGAATCTCTCTATTTCTGCTTGGAACAAAGAGATATCTGACTCAAGCTCCCAATGGCATTCATCATAAGGAAGCTCTTTCCACTTCACAAGATATTCCTTCTCAGCACCATTGCCCCTGTATTAAACAAAATATTCCATAACTTTGGAATTTTACGACATTTTCATAGAAAAGATGGAATAAAATTACTCCAAAAAAATTCTAAGCCATGCAACAACATACTTCAGTGTCAAAATTCTCTCACAAGTTAAATACAAAAAATTATAAAATCATTTCAGAGGGAAGGAGACTAAAATATATGATTCATCAAAACATAAGGAGAAAATTAGATGAAAACATGGTGATGGAGTGATGAAACGGACTCCTTTTTGAAAATCTCAACAACAACTTATACGATGGTCTAAACCCTCCATTCCCAGCACTTGTTTTTGGCAATAAAAAATCCAAGCTTGCTTCCTAGGTCAATGATTAGTGAGCCTAAATTAAGAATTATAGTTTGAACTTAACTTAACAACCACTTTTCTACCAAAATTCCTGTTAACATTCTAGGACAAATGAATTTCAACTCAATCCGAAGTTCAAAAACATTTAACCTAACCAGGAACATAATCATCTCATATTATTTTTCATATAAGCAAGGAGAGAGAAATATAGCAAATAGCTGAACCTGCAAGCAAGTATTCGATGAACCGTAGTCCATTCAGGTCGAATGGCAACAAAATTGTCATCATCCGATTTTCTGACTGGTCCCATTTGACGATGAAAGTTATTTACTTTGGTCTTTAAATGATGATTGATCTTGAAAGCCTTCAGAAACTCTTGCTCTGGCACCCTGAAGAGAAAATTTATAAAGCTGGTAATTAGACAATACCCGCATGCCGCAGGGATAAAAAAGACTCGGCAAATAAAAACTCTTTAAAGGATTTTTGGAAAGTGAAAATTGTAGTGATAGTAGTAAATTGGTATGGTTGAGATTCGGAAATGGAAATTTATATATATAAGATTCACAAGACACCGTTAGAAGCTGAAAGTAACTAAACAGTAGATGAGTTTCAATAAGTTTACCATCCGCAATGCATATATGATAGTCCTTTCCACTTCACAAGATATTGTTTCGCCAAACTTTGTTTGGACCCCAAATTTTCGAAATCACTTTCGCTAGCAACAGTGGGACGCATCTTACAATCTAATATCTTATCAATATCATTAAGTGGGCTAACCTGCACAGTCACACAAAGAGAATGCAAGTATTATAAAGACAATACCTAAGAAGAAAACTTGTTTAAAGTATTAGACTTACACATTCAGGGCACATCCAGTTGTCAAGACGGGAGCTTTTAAGTGGTGACAGTAAACACCCGGTGTGGAACGAATAAGTGCATCTTTTACAGCTCAGAAGATTTCCGCTCTTTCCACAAGCTTGACATGAATCCGTTTTCTATTGGAAAAGGATAGAAACATCATAACAAGGAGTAAGAGAGAAAAGAAATGACAACTTTATTTGTATAAAGCTACAACCTCAAATAAGTGAATATGATACTTAAAGGCTATACCCAAAATTCATGAATGAATAAAAAATAGCAACTAGCTTCAAACGTGATTAATGAGAATGAGAATGTGCATGAGAATGGGAATATTATCCGTATAAAAGATATCAGCAAAAATTACGTTCCTCTCTTAGGCACCAAAGTAAATAAAAAAATGCAGTATATGAGAGAAAGTGATCCAAACTCTCGGAACAATTTCAGTATTCACCACAAATAACAAGACCTTGGCACAACATATATCAAGTAGTTGAACAGATAAAAATGAGGCTGCAATGTCTTAGAATAAGATACACAAAAGAAATAGAAAATAAAGCCCCAGTATTATTTCACAGAAAGGTCTAATTAAATCAATGTCATAAATCCTCAGTATGGATTAGCAATTACAGATTCCATGCCAAATTAAACAGTATAAGGATCTAAACAATAAGTTATGAAGTAAATTTCCACCAAGACATGCCGAGTTTCATTGAAAATTCCGATATCGGTTTCATGTAGTGCAACAATAAAAGCATCTACTATCAAAGCTGTGCACTAAACATTATACTACCAATGCTAACAAAATTTAGGGAAAGTGAGTACAACACTGGATAAAATGAACCCAATGGAAATGGTTAAAGAAAAAAGGAAGGATGTAACTTACTGCGTCGCTTCTTACAATCCTTTCAAACTTTTCCCGAGTTATCGGACTTTTTCTGGGCATTAAATCAGCATCATCGTCTGACTCATCTTGAGTATAAAATTGCTTTCGATCAGATCTTACCCGAAGCCTGTCAACCAAGCTACTCATTTTCTGCTGAAAGGATACAAATTTTCATGTAAGTAAGATACAAGAACACTAATCTATAAACTAAATCCCCCACTCTAAGTAAAACCAAGATTTATCTAAGGAAAAACATTTGTAGCAGACTAGTACAATAGATTGACATGTTAAATATGATATCACCTCATATCTGAAATAGAGGGATTAAAATCAAACACACCATTCAAGAAATAAATTAAAAAATTTATAAATGCTTGGCCAATACAAGCACAAGTACATGCATTTAAATGAAAACATATATATCAAACACATGCACGAGATAAATACACAATCGGATGTGGTAGTACGTGCATGATATAAATGCACAAGTACGTGCTTTTGACAAAAATAAATTCATTTTGATTTGAAATCAACCTTAAGAACTAATCTTAAAACAAAACAGACCATGCCAATAAATAACCAAACTGCAGTCATACCATTTACATACACATATAAAGTGAAACCCTGAAGACAGAATTAAACACAACAACTCAAACAAAACTACATTAATTTGAATAAACTTTTCAACGAGCGCTTATAGCAAAAGAAAAATTGAAATGACAATGACTATGAACCTTTAAAATAATAAATTTCAATCACACAAATTAAAATCAACTTTTTCAGTTCAACTTTTTCAAAATCCTTATCATCTATCTTCTCAGTAGATACTTATAAACTAGGGGTGAGCAAGACCCAACTGAACCCTAAGATGCGTCCTGTCTCTGTCCCATTAGACCAGGAAGAAGCAGATTTGTTCAGGTCTAGTTATAGTCATGTTTTGAGTCTGAAAGCAAGGTAAATACTCTCTCCGGTCCTATTTATAGGAAAACTTTGACTTTTTAGATTCATTGAGTAATTGATGTATCTTGTCTAGAATATAGACCAAATACATCATTTATGCAATGAACCAAAAAAGTCAAATGTTTCTTATAAATAAGACCGGAGGGAGTACTTAAAAAAATTAATCTTTTACTTTCAACTTTTAGTCATAATTGAATAATCACCTTAAAATTTTGTTTAAAATATCCCTTTAGGCCAACCCGGTCTCGTCTTAACAGATCAGATCTTAATATAACCCATAAAATTGCGGGTCTGCTCAGATCTTACAAAGGGTCCGGGTCTAAAGAATGACCCTATAAAAATTTAGGTTTAAGTTAGGGACAAGTATAACCAATCCCAACTTGTCCCTTTTTCACCCCAACTATAAACTACTGCTGGTTTTTCGTAAGTTACAAATCAAAGTTGTTAATGAGTTTGAATCGGATGAATGATTTTGAATCTCATCCGAGAATCTAGCTCAAAGTATGAAGGTACCTAAACACGTTTATACATCTGACAACGCAGAAACCTGAGCAATATCGAACTCCAATACAATTTCAATAAAATTTTCATCAGAGCTGATAAGTACCACAAATCAAAAACTAATCTAAACAGAGTATAGTATCATTCACCATCTTTATTCAATTTTCATTTCAACATCATTCTTCATTTCTAGAACCAAAATAAAACATCCAAACCAGAATATTTTCACAAAACAACCAAAAAACAAAATAAAAACAAATGAATCCAAAATTCTACATACCAACAATCAGCTGATTCCACTATTCTTGTCCAGCAAGCAATGTACCTGAAAATCACAATTCCAACAACCCATTTCTCAAAAATCAAACACCAAAAAACCTTAAACAATAACCAAACTCCACACACCACGTTTTCAAATCATTTTTTATCAACTAAGTAGAAATCATAAACAAAATAAAAATAACAAAAGCAATGGTTTTCACTTGTTCATAGCTAAGTTATCATAACAAAATCAGAGAGAAACTCACCGTAGAGAGCAAGAATGCTCTCAAGTTTCCGACACGGGAAGTTCGGAGTTTCGCCGGAAAAAGAGAGAGAGAGTTGGTAGTTTGAAAGAAACCGTAGGAAATTTGCTACGGAAATAGTGTAAGAGTAAAAGAGTGTGTATGTAAATATGAAGAAAATGGTGAATGAAAGAGTCACACCTTTTTTATGTTTTTATATAACAAAGGCATAAAATAATTTAATTATATTTTACCATAGAGAATATAATACACCTTTTGACCAAAAATGATATATAATAATAAAATACTATATAAGATGTTATTATATTATTCTTTATTGAATTTTGGATACATTGTATTAAACCAAAAAATGGGGGGAATGCAAAATAGGGCTCTTTTTTATTTTTGTTCTTTCTGGATTTAGAGGGAAAATGTAAATTTTCCTAATTTTAAAAAGATTTAACCATAAATTTTTAATTTTTAATTTTATCCCTCGGTATTGAAATATAAGCTAAAATAATCATGTCAATATAGATGGTTATTAAATGTATTTGATTTTATAGAAAAAATAATTATTTAATTTTGTTGATATGATTGAAGGTTGAATCGGTTCGTAAGGACTTGAAGACTCATCCGCAAAGTTGTAGGTTCAACTCCCTTTACTAGTATAAGATCATTTTGATGGATGATTTGTAAGTATCTTTGTTAGCGTTCATTGATCATTGAACATTATATGATCTGCACTAACTCTGATGAACCTTTAGAGTCAAACTTATTTAAACCCATTTCATAAAAAAAATGATTTCTTAATAAAAACATTATATTATTATTTTTGGTCAAAATTACATTTTTACTATGTAGAGAATATAATATAATAGACTTTTTTGACCAAAATTGATACTAATAAAATATTGTATAAGATATAATAATATTATTCTTATTATCTGTGGTTAAATATAATTTTTATTCCTACAAATAGCTCAACTTTTTATTTTAGTCTTTTTAAAAAAATTCTTCGACTTCTAGTCTTCCAAATATTTTACATTATAACTTTTGGTACATTGTTTTTTTTAAGGATATAATTTTTTTTAGAGATCGAAAGTTTTCCAAAATTTGAAAGGTTAAAAAATTCCAGCTTATCTAAAATATGTTTTGGTACATCGTATAAAAAAAATAGTTTAATTGTAGTTCTGACCCACCTAGTATTCAATGGAAAAACACTTCAAATGAAATTTTCCTTCAAATTTTAGTTTCCTAGAAGTTATCATACCCTTTAAAATAACTTTTCATTTGATTTTTTTTTCATAATCATCTTTATAATATTATAAGAATCTTTTCCAACAAAAATTATTATTTTTTAACAAAACATTAATTAAATATGAATTTTTTATGTTTTTGATACATTAAAAATTCATATTTAATGGGGGAATAACAAAATACAATACTTTATTTCAGAAAAAAAAAATGATTGTATATTTTAAATCAAATGGGGGAATCCATTGTATCAAACAAAAATGGGGGGCCGTGGCTTCTGTGGGTGATTTCAATGACATTCTACTTCCTTCTGAGCAACGAGGGGGTCTTTTTTTCACAATCTAGGGCGGACAGGTTTGCAGCAATGATTTCTAATTGTAATTTACTAGTGCTAGATTCTTTTGGTAGTAAATTCACTTGGCAAGCTAGATGTAGAGGCGGTCGATTGGTTTCACGTAGATTGGATAGAGGGTTATGTGATATTGAGTGGCGAATGAGGTTTCCTGAGGCAACCATTGAACACTTAGTTCGACGTCAATCAGATCATAATCCCCTCTTATTACGTTATTGTACAGGGGTTTCACCAAGTGCAGGAAGACCATTTCAGTTTCAGGCAGCTTGGTGTACGCATGAAGATTATCATGAGATTGTTAAACAAGCATGGAGGAAGGATACATGTAATATTTC
>Ga0315914_1004499_pt1 | contig 20831 bp, 9 predicted proteins | sample MpolenodulesMG_FD_203920 | JGI IMG/M metagenome (GOLD analysis project Ga0315914, IMG submission 203920) | Medicago polymorpha root nodule microbial communities from Los Angeles, California, United States - elongated nodules | ecosystem: Host-associated > Plants > Roots > Nodule | place: USA... | reverse complement strand
GAGTCTCTTCCAACTCAAACAAGGTCTTCAAATCCAACATTGGACATACATGAACATTTAAACTCTTAGGAATAATTTGATGCTCATTTGAATCCCACAAGACTCGAAGGATTAGTCTCCGCAATTGCACACGGAGAATATCTGATTTACGCCAAAAAACAAACACTAGTTTGATTTTGTTATATGAATCTAAACATGAAAAAGAAATATCAAACCAAATAGTTAATTAAAATTGAGTTTTTGATTTCTTTATATTTTTGGTTTGGTTGCTATGCTATGATAAAATCATCGAGAATTCGATTACTTTGCTGGTGGAAAAGTTAAAAATAGTCACAAAGTAGATGACTCTTCTATCTTAAAATGAAAGTGACAAATAGAACATATTTTACATCAAATATTGTGTTGTCACATTAATCAATAAATACGAAAAATATACGTTTAATAACGTATTGTCACATTAATCGATAAATTTAAAAATATATGAATTGTTGTTATATTTATCAATTAATGTTATAATAAATTATTATAAAATAAATTTTATGAGATGAGTAAAAATGAAGCTAGCAACCATATTCTTTTATGGTGGGAAACGGAGGAACGTGTAGTTTGGGTTAACAGAGACGACAAATGAAACGTGAAGTCAATGACCGTTAAGTGCCATGTGTTTGTTTGTTGTCTGTTTCAAAGCATGAAACAAGATTGGTTCAAGTTACCCCAGCACAAGGCACAACACGAATCATACTTACTTAATAATTTTATTTATTATTTTTAATATTCCCTTCATTTTCAACCATTCTTTTCTTTTTCTTTTTGTCATTTTCATTTTCTTTTAACATTGACACCTAATCCTCTCATGATGCCGTAATATGCTATTTTAGTGGGGTCCACTTTCTTGAATTCTTGAATGAAACTTAGCTGCTAATTTCACCTTACATATTTTACTTGATTAATTAATTCTATGTATTGAAAACATATTTTGTCCTTTTAGATCTCATTGTTGATACAAACCTCTCTTTAGATCTCATTGTTGATACTAATTTTGTATACCGTCATATATTTCAATTTTGGAAATATTATTTTAGAAAAACTTTAGTATTTATTTATTTATGACAGGTAGTAACAAGACTTTAGCTATCAACTAGTATGAACACATGTAGGAGTAGTTACTACTCGACTTTAGTATTTATTGCAAACTATCGACGAGTTTGATAACCCGTCTTAATTTTGAATGAAGTGTGTGTCTCATAATCTTTTTTGAAAATCATATTATAGATGTGAAATATTCGCCACTAATTTTATCGATGACTAATATATCTATTATAGAATCATGTTAACCATTTCTAGTTCATAGTCTTAATTTTTCTGGTCTCAAGATGATTTTTCACATCAAAATAGTATTTTTTTTGTTGTCATGTTTAGTATATTTTTGGGAAATAAAATTGATTGTTGCACATGCTATCATTAGTTACACAAATCGTCGATATGAATAAGATGCCACTAAAATCACTGAAGTTTGAATAGGACAGTTCCTCATTAGGGGACTTGGCCTATGTTTCTAGTAAGAATGAGATCATCATATATATAATATAAATAAACCTTCTTTTAAAAAAATATATATAAATAAACCTTGAAGAGAATATTCACATAGATGCTTGATGCAGAGTTTTGAGAGTTTCTTTGTTCTTCACCACGAATTTTTTTCCCGATCTTAAAGAATTGGAGAAGTTAATCATAAAATACGCAATCAAATAAGTTGAGTATTATGATTATATATATTTTTTATAAGATGATTATAATATTTTTTTATTACTAAAAAGAAAAATATGGAATCGATGAACACAACTTGACAAATGATGTACAAAACAACAAAAGTTTGACAATGTTTATAACATTACTCTGGTCTGACCGAGGTTAGTCTTGAATGTTACCGACAAGAGAATATGACGCCTAATGAAGTGTAAAGAATGCAGTGCTTTGTGAGGGGATTATTTTGACATGTTTATTTTTCTTCATAATATAAACAGTTTTATTTGGAAGAACTCAAAAATTATATTGGAGAAGGATTTAGGTAAATCCTCTAAATCCATTATACGTTTGCTATAATACTCTAAATATTAAAAATATATTAATCATAAATATTTATTTATCATTATCTACCAACAAAACCACTCTCCAAAAAGTTGGAAGATTTTCCTATTTTCACCTATACTCTTCTCCCCATAAAACTCTACATTCCCATCCCCACCAAACTCTTAGTTCTTAAGAGACCATAACAAGATCATAATGAGATCAAAGAACAACGAGCACACTAATTTGGAGTCGTTGACATTAAATGATCTTCCTCGTTTGGTCAAAATAGAACTAGACCATGAAGTTAAGATACATATACATAGTACGGTGCGATAAGATACGATTATGCAGATAATATTTTTTCTTTAAATTCTGGTAGTAATACAAAATGTTCGTGTATGAATGGGCATGGTTTACCTCCTGAGTAGGGGGTGTGCTTCCTTCATCGGTGATTGAATTCTCAACGACTTATGATATGCTCCTTCTCTCGGGGGCTGCAATAGACACTCTGATGGTCAAGTAAGTGCTAGCAGCTAACAAAGCGAGTAAGTGAGATATGTAATGTGTGGTATTACATGGGGTGATGGCCCCTTTTTACAGAGGTGTATCCAGATATATGCTCCTTACCGTTGCTATCATTTATCCTCTGATTTAGTGTAGTTTGTTAGAGGATATTCATGTCTCTTTAGATTAATTGGATATAAGATAGGAATGGGCGCCTATCTGATTCAAACGAGGTCCATGTGAATAGTAACGACCTAGTATCTATCTAGAAGTTGGTTATACTTTTAAGGCAGTAGAGCATATTGACGATATGTTCATTTATGAGGTAGAAATGAGGTGGTTCTTGAGGCGTCATAGATGGTTCTTATCTTGGTTGCAAGTTGTTATGAGATACGATGTATTCTGAGGTGGTGGAAGAGGTATGATCATGTTTTACATTGTATTGTAAGGCGAGGTGGCCACCTCAATGGACTTGGGTATGGTTCATTTATGAGCCTTTATGCCATATTTTTAACGACCTTTGATATTAGATGACATAAAGGTTGATTTGGTTAGGCATCTTAGGCTTGTATCTTTTCACTAGACCCTTCGTCATTGTAATGCCTAATGGGTCTACGAGTGATGCAGTAGAAATTTTTTGAAATTATCCAATATAAAAAAATCTGAATTTTTTTTACAATGTGTAAATCTCGAGACAAGAACTCGTTTATACACAAAATCCCCTGGCCCACTATACTTCTAAATTAGGCATTTGGTAGAAGTCTAAAGGAGTTTTTTTTATGTGACTATTAAATAGTTGCTTCGCTTTGTATCATATGCTTTTAGACGTGTGATTTAGTCTTGAAGTTTGGTTGATGCAATGACATGAGTGTTGAATTTTTGGGATGTGATTTGAACTGTTGAACTCACTTGCGTGAGATCGTATCGTTTGATCGTAATGAGTACCACCAAATCTTTTCTAATTGTTGATGAATAGTTCCATCCATTTTGAATATATTCCCTTCGTTATTTCCTTTTTTGCTCACTTTCTCCTATTTCAAAATTAGTTTCTTTAATCCTTGAATATTTGGAGTTTCAAATTCCTCAAATTCTCCCTTTTCATATGTTTTCATCATTCCTATTATGTTCTAGTTTCCCTTTCTGTTTTATCCATGTTTGTGATTAAGAACAATGCTCTTAGGTATATAACTCCTTACGATGCTTCAATCGAAGCCATGTCTTTTGAGGATTGGACAGATTTTTCATGATCACTATCAATAGAAATTTACGACTTAGGGATTGGTCCTTGTGTTGAATTGTTTAGACTGAACCAAAAGATTCCATAAATTTGCTTACCTGGTTATTCCCTGGTAGATGACAATATCATGAGGGTTAATTCCCTATACACTGGTGCCAATTGTATCAAGTCTTTCATTGATACTCTTCTTGCTAATACGAATCCTTATGGGTTGAAGGACTTTTATTTCCTCCTACTAACGCTAAGAGCAATTATTTTGGAAGGGGATGAAACAATGTTCTAGACCTGACATATTTGTATAAATGAATGTTTGAGATCCATCTTTCCTTTACATAGTTGGGATCCATCTTTCCTTTACTGATTTCAAGTGAGAGGTACTTAGGTTGTTAGGTATTTATGTTATTCTACTCCATCCCAGTAGCTGATTATTTGTCAAGTGTTTCAAGTTTCTTTGTATGCACTAGAAAATGTCGTGCACAACAACAATTTCATTTAGTTTCGATAAATTGATGGTTGAAGGTCAAGTTAGTTTATGTTGTCTGAGTGGTCAACAAGATCGTTCTCTCTTCAGTTTGTATGAATCCAAGGCTTCTTCTGTCTTCAAAAATTCCTTATTTAAGGCTCCTAGTGTCTATGGAAATCATTATGTTTATCACGACTTTGATGATGCACTTAAATGTTCATATACTTGAATCCTAATCTTAAAGGGATTGGGTGTGTTTGGTCGTAATTACTATATCTGATAACCCATCATGTTACTTAGTTTCTGTACTCCTTTATCATAGTGTGTTATAGGGAGATCATGAATCGTCGGGTAAATCCATCCTTTAAGAAGAGCTATTTCATTAAGTATTGTAGAGACTTTATTTTTATTTTCTAAATTGAATATGTCTGTTGCTAATAAATTTGTGCGCCTTTTTTGACATACATATTCCATGACCCCTAAGATGAAGAGATCCAACCTAGAGTTTAAGTGGTGCTACTCTTTTAGACTACCTTCATGCTCATAGTTCCTATCAATAATGGAGGAAAATTCTAAGAATACCACATACTTAAGACATATATTTCATATGTGAAGAAGTGGTGGGTTTGCTGAGGTGGTTTGAAGTTAGGAGTTTCCACTATAGATGACTAGGAAAAGTATTTTCCCAAGTTCACTAATGGCGGGGAATTCCCATCCAAGTCAGTTTGGAGTGCTACCAACAACCGCGCTGAGTTAATTGATCACTTGAAGTAGAAGTATGACGATGAGTGAATGCATAAAGTCAGGGATGATGAAGTTTGGTTGGCATCCTCTTCATATCTACTGTGTGCCCTATGTGGTCTTCACTTCACCATTTTAAGGTGGTTGTGTACAATAGAGAATGTTCCATATGCTATAGCTCTATTGAAAAAAGAGAATTCTGAATTGAAAAAGAAGGCCGGTGAGGCGGATGACACCTCTAAATTAAAAAATATCAAAGTCTGATTTTGAGAAGATGAAAAATGAAAAGTCCATCAAGCATCTTCAGAAATAGTTGGAGTCCGAGACCAAACTTCATAAAGGCTCTAAAAAAATTGCCTCAATGCTAGAGTTCAAATCAAGGGTTTAAATCTCTAAGTGAAAGGTCTATATTCTGAGGTGGAGAAGCTCAAGAATTACGACGTCTCCCTGGAAAAAGATGCCCATGTGGCAAAGAAAATGACTTCTGATCCAGTGCAGTCAAGTCACGAGTTCACTTTGAAATCTACTATTGAATTTGTTTTAGGTTTTCGTGCAGCTAATGAGTATGCTAGAGTGATAGGATCTGGAGAGAGTTTGGATGAGGCGCAAATACATCAATTTTGTACGAGGTGGAGAGATCATAAGTGATAATTGTAGTTTCTCTTTAGATCATCTAGAATGGTTTTGATGATGTTTAATTTGATTCATGATTATATTTTTGTTTATTTCCATATTAGTTTGTAAAACATCTTGTTGATCTAAATCTCTTAATCTCTTATATCACTCTTTATTTTGAATCTCTTGTGTTAAAGAGTTAGTAATAAGTTGGCCATTTTTATATAAATTTTTTTTTTTTTAAAGATAAAATCTTGCTTTTTTGAAAGATTGATTTAAATCAAATATGCCCTGCATATTTTGATTCGTACCATTCATCTTCTCGGGCTTGTCTTGTAAGGTGATTGATTTGAATTAAATTTTATAAAAGGGAGAAAAGATTTGAATCATTATCCCCTCAGGTTGTTTCTAAGGTGATTGATTCGAATCAAATTCTTGTCGATTCAAATAAATCTTCATCTAAAAATCACTAATTTGAATCCGTTTTCATATCAACCGAATCAATCTTCATAACATCTCAGATTTATAAAGTTACACTAATAATTCAAATCATACTTTCTTTGAGTTAAATTTTTATCCCAACTCGTTTACCTATATTTAGTCTCCTCCTTTCTTCTATCATTCATTGCAACAAAATGCAAAAACACTCTAAATTTCTTTCTCTCTCTCTCTCTCTCTCTCACCAAACTTCTTCTGATTAAATACATTTTTTAAGAGCACTTTTGGGATTTAAGATCTAGATTTTTAGGGGGCTATAGGATGATTGTAAGTTTGGTTTCAATCAAGCATCTTGGTGGAGCATCAAGGATCTAAAACAAAAGGAGGTACTTTTCACCTACAAAGACAATTGTGGGGGTTGTTTCTCAGACAATCAAGGTTCAAGGCGATCAAAGTGAGTCAATAACAAAGAAGATTTTTTGTGAAATAAGATCGAAGGAGTTCATGCTAGATTGATTCGAATACCTTGTGATTCATCCATTTTCAAGGAGCCTATAGATTGGAGGCATTTAAGTGGTTATATAGTGTATAAGATTTAGGATTGTGGTGATTCATAAATTGAATGAACCTTGTAATAAATTCTTAAACATTTTCAACATTTTAGTGGAAGCCCGTAGAAGAGGCATTTTCTTATACGAAGAAAGGATGTAATCTCAGCGAGCAGTGGCAGAGCCAGGATTATTGTAAAGCCTGGGAAAAAAAACGTTTGCAACACATTTATAAGGGTTTACATAAGAAATTGCAAGCAAATAATAAAAATATCTAAAGAAATTGCCCGATTTATAGGGGTTTATATAAGAAATTCATAGGGATTTACATAAGGAATTGCAAAAAATTTGGACCGGAGCCCGGGGTCGCCGGGCCATAGAACTGCCCATGTCAGCGAGGATGATATAGGAGCCTTTATGAATCCAGTGTTATCTTTTCCCTTACTTTTTAATTTATGCAAATATACTTTGATATATGATGTTGATGGATTGAGTTAATTGCTATATGCTTTGTGATTGAATAATTTCTAAAACCTACTTGTCAAAAACATTGTTGAATTATCAATTCAATCACCTTTCATATTAGAGATTAACTTGTTGATAATCTCATCACATATATTAAAGTTGTTTAGTTTATTGTGATAGTGATTTCTTGTTTAAGGTTGGGTTTGGTTTGAAATATTTATTGGTTTTATGGATTATAGTGTGTATTAATAATTGATTAATAAATTACAATTCAAGAGTAAATTTCTCGTTCCAATTTGAATTGTTATTGTGTCATTGCTTATTATAGTATAATTGAAGCTATTGCATAATCCTATATAGTCATTTGATTTCAAAAGAAAATTTATAAAACCATGTTTTTGAAGAATATTTTAAAACGGGGATAATCTATTCACCCCTTCTAACTTATCGTTGCTCTCGTCATATCAATCAACAATAATAACAAAACTGATGATGACAAGGAAGAGAAGGAGTCCAATGGGCAGTGATGGCCATGAAGGAAAAGTTGTGGATATGGATGTTGATGCGGCTAAGTCAAACAAGTTTCCTACTAAGCAAGTACTCAATATTCGTAACTATAATTGAGCAAACAAATCAAAGTTCTAATCCTTTCTTTTATCACTATTAGTCTTTGGATAATTTGTAAATGTATGAATCTTTTTAGATTTGAAGACAAATTTATTCTCATGTAACATGTGATTGACATGATAAAAGGTGATGTATCTTTATCATCCAATCATTCCAAAGAGAGCATGTTTTCATTAACTCGTGAGTTTTAAATTCTCAAGACTTTTGATGTTAAATGTCACCCTCCTTCAGCTCTTAAAATAATTTAAGTGAGTTGGTCCTGCCCCCTTTACCGTGTATGAAACATAACCCTAACAAAGCATCTAATGGTTGTCCGGAGTTGTCAAATTTGGAGGAATTTTCACAAATCACAGTGAGAATTTTCTTGTGGTTTTTATGAGTCCTTGGAAAATGCTAATGCTTTCCAAGATGAAACAAGTGGTGTTATGCATGATCTATAATTTCTTTCTAGGAAAGGATGGAAAATTTTATATCTTTGAATGTAAACCCTCTTAGGTTCCTTAGAGGTTACAAAATTGTTTGTCTGATTTTCTCAATACATTTCAAGGATTTCGTTTTCGAGTATCTCATATATTCAGAGAAGATAATAGTTGTGCAGATAAGTTGACTATTCGTAGGATTTAGATCACTAGTGTGGTGTGGTGGGACTATACGCCAACTTAATCTATGATGATTTTACTTGTAATAAGAATGCTCTTCCTCTTTTTTTTCTTCTTCGTTTTCGTTGATACTTTGCTTGGTATTATTTTCCTAATGCAAGTTGACCTTGATTTTCTTTTAACATGTTATTTCTCTTTTCACTCTTTGTTCTATTTATCGGATTTTATTCCTATGGAGTTTTACTGATAAGGGTTTTAATGAGGCAATTGTTGTTCATCATTGTAATTGTACAATTAAGGTTTGGCCTAGTCCTCGCAATTATTTTTGTCTTTATCTATTTAATATTACTTATTGGGGTACCGGAAATGACATATAGTGGTTGTGGGATGCTAACATAGTTTGAATGTCATCTTCACCATATGTTGCCTTTGCACTCGAATTTTGTTTTTTACATGAAAAATTAGAATATCATTAAATTATAAAATAATCCTACACTTAGTTAACTATAAACTTAATTAATTATACAATAAATCGAACAATAACAATTAAGCCATATCCCACTAAGTGAGGTCCGCTACATGGATCAAATTACGCCATAATGTTATATATCATAAATCATATTTGGATCCAACTCATTAACCTCTAAATATTTCCTAATAGTTTCTCTTATAGTTTTTCTAAGTCCTCTACCTCGTCTGATTTGACTCTCCTCCACCTAATGTACTCTTCGTACTACAACATCTACATGCCCAAACCACCTAAGCCTATTTTCTACTATATGTGCTACTCCAACTCTGTCTCTAATTGTGTTATCCTAATCATATTCCTTCTAGACTTACCATTCATCCAACTCAATATCGCCATCTTCGCTACGCTTACTTGTTTTTTGTGTTGGTTCTTAACCATCCAAAACTCCGTACCATACAACATCGATGGTCAGACTGTTGTTCGATAGAATTTTCTTTCCGTCGTACTTTCTTATTGCATAAAACACCTGAGGCTCTCCATTTCAACCAGCAAACTTGAATACAATGATTTACATCTACTTTTTTTTATCCATCATTTTGTACTATGGACCCACGATATTTAAATCGTGTAATTTGAAATATGATATGGTCTTCAACTTTCACCTAAAAATAAAATAAGTTAGTTTAGGGGATGATTTGAAATATGGAAGCTTTCACAATGATTATTTTTTGAAGAACCCTCACAATAATTATTGTGATAGGTTTGTTCAATTGATGCTCTCAATAGTTTTTTATAAAGGGGCATGCTGCTTATTATCCAAACCCCACCACCACCCTTCTAACCTGGAATGCTTTTATCAACTTTATAGAATAGAATAGAGACAACTAAGCTTTAAATCTTAGTTTAATTACCGTGCAATAAGCTTGCACTTTGGTTGTAAATGTGTGTGTACGTGTAAGAAAAAGAGACAGTACTATGATTGGTGGGGGATTTTGTTATTAATTTTTTGTGCATACACCATGTGGAAACCAACATGGTTTGGTTTGTTATTCCTTGGCTATCCTTGGCCTGCACTAATAAAACATTTCATTTGAGTTTAAATTATATTTTATTTAAATTTATCTTTTTTTTAATAGTGTAGTATCTTTAACACTAGCTTGTCTTTTATTAATTCAATCGATCAATGATAATCAAGTTAACTGATGAACTCAAATAATTTCAACTAAAAAGCCTTTGAATTTGATCGTATTGGCAGTATTTTATTGATCAATTCTCCATTACATGCTTTTGCTAAAGTTTTTGTCACATAACCTTTGAATGGACATCATTCATCATTATAAATTTTCATCCAATTAATTAAAAACATATAGTTTTTTTGACCAAATTAAAAACATATAGTTAATTCATTATATTTTGTCAAAAAAAATTCTATATATGTTAGAACTTAAAGAAATTAAGGAAGTGATTGGTGCACAATGTGAATGTCGTAGAACTTGGATATTTCTAAATATCCATTGATGTACCATTGAGTCTAGCATAAATTATTGATGTATAATGTGTAAGTGTTGCAAAAATCCATTTTGTCCGAATATTTATTTTGTTTCATGACTTTAATTTTTGAAATAAAGGAAATACTAATTGATTTTTAAAGTTAATTTATTTTTTGAAGGGTAATTTACTTTATTTGTTTTCATTAAATAAACTAAATATAAGGAAATGCTCGTTTTTTTTTCTGACAAATGGGAAATGCGTGTTTTTTTTTGTTGTTGTTGTGAAAATTAAAATATTATTTTGAAAAGGAAATCACACTAAAATGGATCTATATATAATTAGCAACTTGGGCATGATTACTAAACTAATATATTTTTTAGGTGAAAGGTACAATTTGACATAATAATTTATACTATCATAGTTGTATGCCTTTATTTTCAAAGCCTTCATATTAAATAAGAAATGTGGATGGGGAACTTGGGATCCATGTATGAGGACAATCATGGGAAAATGGGAAGAAATTTTTTAGGTTATGGATGGTGGAGGGTACCCCTCCATTGATTCTATGCTTACATATGTTTGGTCACAAGAAAAAAAATATAGAAGCTAAGTGGAGGATTTGGTCCCCCAACTCCAAGTTGTCCCCTTGACTTTACTTTTGACCATATTTTAGCATCTTCACTTCTTTGTCATCCTTTTGTATCTGCTTGGTCTCTTTCTAAACGTAAAAAAGAAAATTCAATGCAAAAATAATTATGGAAATAATTTTTTTAAAACTATCAAATGTTATATTAATAGTATTAGAAATAGGGATAAATCTTCAAATTACTTACCAACCACTTCTTAACTCTGCAGTATCATCTCATCTCAATCATCAGACTAATCTTATATCCGTTAAATATGCAAATAAGATAATACTCCTCCATCCCGTAAGTGTAGCTCAGTTGGTAGCTACCATGAATATTATCTGCAGGGGTCGGGATTCGAATACCGGATTCCCCACTTCTCCACACATAATGTGTGTGAATCTAACCACTAGACTACCTGACCAAAAAAAAAAGAAGATAACACTCCTCCATCTTGGTGCTAATAACTTGTTAAAAAGACCATATGTCATACCCTAATTACATCATTAAACACATTTAATTTATTTAATTGAGTATAAATACTCGATTTATTGTTGACGCGGGCCTCTTCTAATTTAACCAATGTCCTGGGTTCGAATTCAGTCTTGGACATGCAGCAACAATAAAACTCTTAAGGAGAGTTTGCCGTGTCCATTTGAATCCCACAAAGCTCGAATGACTAATCTTCACGTTTACGGTTGGAGGATGCTTGGTTTATGCCAAAAAAAATATATTTTAAAAAAAAAGGTAGGACTAGGAATATGTTGGGTTCAAGATAGAATTTTGATCAATTCATCATTTTATTTTGATAAAAGAGTTCGTCATTATTCTAACCCTGGATAATGTATGCAACCGAATATTTATGATGATAGAATTTGGATCAATTCAACATTATTCCATGTAAATAAGAGACAAAAGACATTAATCCTAAGAGGAAGAAAAAAGTATCCATGTGAAATGGTATGATTCTAGTTTATATGGTTTTCTTTTTTCTTATGTTGTATGTCTATCCATTTTTTATTGGGTAATGACATTCTATAATTTTGTTGCAAGTGACAGATATTTTATTGAGTGGCATGGAAGAACAATTTGCCATTCTATACTATGTAGGTTGGATTATAATCTTATAGTCAATGAGTCATACGATCCTTGTGCAACCAAGGATAATTGGATTTTTTTATCTTCATTATTCCCCTATTTCAATTTACTTCAATTGTTTTAGAAAAGGCATTAAAGTGGTAAATCTCTTTTTGTATATTTTGTCACTACCATCAAGATGATATTATTGAGATTGGACTAAGATATCTTTTCATGATAATTACTCTTCTCTCATCTGTTTTTGTTTATTTCTGTAAAATAGTCGAGCGTGATATTTTCAATATGAGTTAACTTACATAAGTGTATTTTTCTGCGTGAGTTAACTCACGTAGGACGGGAATGAGCAAAAACCGATGGGAGATGAGCAATTCTCTTTTTTTCTGAGACAGCCCAATCCAGCGCTTTGAATCAGATCCTCTTGGGCCATCATTAGACATCAAGATATAATTATACAGTGGAAACTATTATTTTGACACCCCATTATTTTTTAAAAAGTACACCGTGGTATATTTTTGGACGGGAAAATGTAGCGATTTTGTTCGAATTTATTCATCCAAAAGATACAAAAAAAATGTTTTTATTTTCCGGATTTATCCGTCTAAAGTACATGTGAGAGGTGAAAAACAAACTCCCTATACCGAAAAGGAGAAACTTTTTTTTTTTTTTTCTTATAAAAATAGGGAATATATATATATTTTGTGCCGTTTGAAGCATACTTTCAATTAATTTAGGCCACCCAAGAACACTTATATGAGATGACTCGGGTCTCTTCTAGCTAAACCAAGGTCCTGAGTTTGAATCCAGTCTTGGGTATGCAGCAACGTTAAAACTCTTAGGGAGAGCTTACCGTCCATTTAGGTCTCACAATGCTCAAGCGACTAGTCTGCGCAGTTGTGCTTGGAGATATCCGATTTACACAAACAAACAAAAAAATTTAGGCCATACAACAAGATACATTCCAAAATTATTTGTGGTTCTTTTTAAAAAAAAAACATGATGTATAGAAAAATGCCTAATATTGTCTTAATCATGAAAAGATGGTATTTGGATTATGCAGATTTACCTATCTAATTCATTTAGGCTCGTTGGACATTGTTATCAAAGACCATAGATTTTCTTTGAAAGCGTATAAGTATAAAAATGATTAAGTAATCAAGCAACATTTGCCTACCCTAAACCTTAAGAGCCACTATTCCTATATTATAATATAATTCAAAGTGAGTCACGTATGAGTCATATGATAGGTGGAAGTAGGAATCCATGCCCTAAAAGCATGATTAGTCACCCATCGTCCCTATTAACAATGAGATTAGTGATTCTAAGGACCAAATCAAGGACGTGGCTTGCAAGGTTAGAAAAACAAATAAAACTAGTGCATAACCACTACATTAATTATTTTTGAAGAAAAAAAAGTCATTGAAATACATATATGATTATGTGCTTATATACTTTCTTTTTTGCGACTCAATGTGCTTATATACTTAATCTCATTAACAATTATTTTTGGTTACAAAACTAAAGGCAAAAGAAAACAAAACAAAAAGAGAGAAAAGCTAAGCTCTAGGGAACTAAGCTTCCATAGAGTCTGCAGAGAAATGCCCAAAGTGCTAGTCAATGGAGTGGTGAACCATATGATCAAATGCCAGCAGAAGCTCCTAGCTTAGCTAGGGTGTCATTCATAATTAAAACAAATACCAAACCTGCTTATATTTCTTTGTGTAATTCTTGTAAACAAAATTAGTTTCCATAAACCAGTAGCTCCTATTAATGCACAATTAAGCAGGGCTTGGAAACGACAAAGTGTAAAGAAGGTAGGGGCGAAGTTGTATTTTATTTTTTTTGGTGTCTAGGGTTCGAACCCCAGACCTTTTATATATTATGCATTGTTCTTACCAACTGAGTTAAGCTCACGAGGACGTTCATGTTTATTTTTCTCAAGGAGTAACTTGGGTCATGTGGTTTTTCTCAACGATATCGGGTTTTCACTCTTAAGAATTTAAAGGGTTTTTTATTTTTTATTTATCTTTACTATACTGTCCTTAAGAGAAGAAGATCCTAATAATCAGAAGTTTGATCGTGAATTAAATAAAGTTTGATCAAATATTGTTTCAATAATAATTTGAACTTGGATTGTCCCAAAAAATTCTTTCTCAACTTAAACTCATTAATCGTTAGAGCTCAAGATACTTGGATTTTAAAGCCCTTCACAATTGTATAGTCATTGTGGCGGTAACCGTAATTTAAAATCTTGTTATTTACCAACAATATCCAAGCATGCTAGTAATGAAAATTTAATTGAAAAATCCTTAATCCTTGACAAAGTATCCTATCAAGTTGGCATAGTTTATTCACTAAAAAAAAAAATTGGCGTAAAGAATTACAAGAATATTTGATCTATTTCCAAAATCTTTATACAACAACAAATTATAAAACAGGAATCACTGGTTTTATTATTATTATTTCCCCCCTATATTTATGGGCTATTGTCTACTATTTGGTGAATAATATCCCCTTACCCACCATCCAATATGTAAGCCATAATTATATGTTGAACCCCATGATTATATTATTGGCCTTATTGAACTTGTGATGAATAATAACGTCAACTTAACATTGATGTACTAGCCTCAAGTTTCAGACCACAGTCCAAAGATATGATATCGAAACAGGCTTGAATAGAAATTTGACAAATGCCATGAGTAGTGTAATTTAGTAGAGTGGAAAAAGAAAGTTTGTGAAAGGAAAAGATTGAAAGAGAGGAAACAAATTAAAAGGGAAAAAAAATCTATGATATTATGTAGTCAATATGTGCGAGTACCTCAACTCTTTGTTTCTTTATTTTAGATTTGTGTATAAAAATTAAAGACCCTAGCTTCATGTGGCTTTTCATCTTCCTGTTTCTTTATTCACATGATAATGTAGTTTCCTGTTCTACCAATATGGCGTAGTAAGATTGGTAGACAATTGAGTCCTTTAAACACATAATTTTGCATATGAAATAATATTTGTTGAGTGAGGCCAACTTGTGAAATGAATCTTTGGTTCACAAAAGAAAAATGTTTTTTGTTCTGCTACCCCAAAACTTATATATAGTTAAGATAAATCTTTGGCTGATTTTTTTTTATTGAGTAGATGAAGTGGTAAAGATCATTGAAACTCACACATACTGTAAGGTTCCGGGTTCAAACCTAGGTGAAGGCGTCAAACATAACAATTTCGGCAATACCAGTTGAGTTAGACTTTACCAACTGTTGGAACACTAGTCAAAATTGAGTGGAAGTTAGAAGAGTAAACACAAAGTCTCATTGGATAGAATTAGTGTTGTGTGAATTGATAAAAATGTCCCACATATGATAGAACACACACACCAATAGTTTTTACATAAGTGGGGTATCATCTACAAAGGTATGCCCTTGGTGTACCCACTTTTGGGAACGGGTGAGCGTTTAATAAAATATGTTTATATCACATGCAACTATGCCTTCCGGTCGGGCTTGAACTCAGGTCAAAAAGATATATGTTATATTATTTTTTTAATTTAATCATTATCTGAAAAGTGCTTTCTTAACGAATAAGTTTTGTTAAAATCTGATCCAACAAACTATCTGAAAACTTCCGGTTTCTATCCACTCACTTGTTTTGATCCTGATCCGTTGTTACTTGAAACCGATCTGCGAGTTGCTTATCTTTTAAGTTTACTTAACTATTAAGTTTCTTTGAATTTGTTATGAACTCTACCTATAAAAGGATAGCTCGCCTAGTTCATTCGGTACACTGAAAAACATTATGATACTTTGAATTCTTTTCCTCTCTCACCCCTCTTCGACTTATGTTGACGAATCATTCTCCTCTTTTCCTACTCCTTCTGTCCATTTGGTTTCGAGTGATATTCATACCATATTAGAGTGACATTTATACCATATTGAGGGTGTTAATTCTCAAAAGATTATCTATAGTACAATAGGTAATCACACAACTTGAACTGGACTATTTTATCCTGAAGGCGAGGAGGTTGATAGTCTACCTTGCACAAATTTGGTAGTGTCGTGAAACGTCTTAAAGAGAGCGATCTGGTCGTGACTCAACCCGATATTAGTTCCATTATTTTCACTGTTTTGCAGATTTGGTCCATCTATTTCAAAATCTGGCAATTTTGGTCCATCCATTTCAAACTAAAAATTGATGATGTGATATGTTTTAAATGATGTGGTATATGATACATTGATAGAAAAAGATCAATATCAATGAAACTATTATAACATTCTCTTAAAAAGTTTATTTAAAACATGCTATATCATATTTTAGATCAAATATTTGATGCAGAGATTAAAACTGTCAAATTTTAAAATAAGGGGACCAATTTTGCAAAATGGTGAAAGAGAAGACCAAATAATCTAACATATTTTGATGCAAGCACAAAAATGCTCTTTTATCAATTTTGAAGACTTCTTTTCTATATATTCATCTTCTGCCACACATGTGAAGTATATCAATTTGTAGATTCAAATAATCCAATTTCTTGTGTCTCTAAAACCAAAAAAAACTTGATTTTCATTTTTTCACTTACTCACAAATTGAAATGTTAGTATTATGTAAGATATGAGGATCAAACCCTCGACCTCTTTATCACTCCGCTCTTTAATACATCAACTTTAACCACCGAGTTAACCTTATATATCCCCTATATTAGACATTGGAATTCAACAACATCACATAAGTGCTTTTTGTTAGAAGTGCATATAGGAAACAAGAAAATAAAATCATAGCAATGTTTATATATCTATCAGATAAAAATGATCGAAGCACATGAACATCAATAAGAATTTAGAGAAGCACCATTACAATTTACAAGACCTTGTTCAACAACATTCCACTTTCTTTGAATCTTCTATTTGGATCCTCAACATAATGCCAGCTTCTCCTTGGTTGATATCTGAAAATTTAAGGCCGACTTGCGATTAAAGCCTCGAGTATTTTTCTGTACATCTGAGGACACATGTTTCCGCTGGCTTGTTCAACGAACTCCGATAGAATGTATTGACGCAATTGTTAAAATTTCTCTCCACTAATGATGAATTATGCAACCTAAGACTGCAATTTTGTTGGAACAAAGAATAAATCAACAAAATATATCTTATGCTACTATATCAAATAAAACTTCTGCATTCATATCGTTACATCTTTTAACAACATTATTTACTAAATAGTGTTCACGGAACAATAGCGGTTTATTCAAATTCCAAAATACTATAGCCGTTATTTATAACAATACTGCACGTGATAATGTATTATGTAAATTCTATGTTCTTAACCAACTCAATTCTAGTGTAACAGTATACAAACAACGGCTTGTTCACTTTCTGCTACACTACAAAGCTATAATGACAAAATGAGGACGGTTTGATATACTCTGTACTAATAGAGTATAGTGGAACAATAATGATTTGTTAAATTTTTGCTATGTTATAACACTATAACACAACTATTTTACATGGAACAGTTAAAAATTTGACAACACTGTCCGTTTATAATACAACATAGACGACGCGACCACAATTTAAAATATTGAATTAAGGTCTGTTTAGTTTAGATTGACTTACTTGAGTTTATCTACTGACATAGACACTTGTAAGTCTATTTGGAAGATGTTTTTGGGGCCTCAAACATTTACATCTCTTGGTTAGTAATTTTAGATTATTTCAGGCTCTAAAGTTAGTGGGAGAATGTGAACTATATATATCATTTATACAAGGGTGGCCCTGAGGGTGGGCTGGAGGGACGGCAGTCCAGGACACCCGTTTTTTAGAAGCACCAAAATTATTATTTTTACTCGGTGTAATACTATATAAATATATATTTTTAATTTTCTTTGATTAATTCTATTGAAAATATATTTTTAGAGAACTTTGATTATAATGAATTTAGTGCAACAAAAAATACAAGAAGAAAAATATTGGAATGATTAAACGGTATAATTTTATTGTTTTGCTTATGGCACGGAGAATCTTAGGACCGTTTGTAAAAAGAAAAAAAAAATCTTAGGACAGACCCTATATTTATATAAAAAGAAACATAAAGATATGACAATAAGTTTCAGACAACTCTCCCTATTAGAATGAGTACGTATTCTAAAGTCTATTGCAGAAAATGTTAATTCTACACAAGACAACATAAGACTAGAAATTCAATCATTAGAGACAAAAAGATGGTATAATCTCATTTTAGGTGGTTTCGATGGGAGACATCAAAAATATAACATTGAAGTCCAGATGTTCATAGTTTTTTACAAGCCTCATTACTTATAGATAACATTATTATTTTTTTTTACTGGGAAAAGTTTTATTAATTAAATTGGTACTATTGACCATTTTACAACCGTCAACCTCTTTATTTACGACCACTTTGAAGCGTTGTATGCATCCATTAATGGATGCTTCTCCAAGGAATACATTGTTCGTTCAAACAGCCTCCATTTACATGTATTACCCATGTGCAATTATCGCATGGCATATGCTTTTCGTTGAAAACTTCAAGATAATGACGACGGCGATCTTGAGGCCATCTAAAACTACAAAAGAATAATGTAGGCATAATTGGTAAAAAATTTGGTGTGAATGAAAACCTGTAAACCTGTTTTTTATAATGGATCGTTTGTTTTCCAAGATCATCATCTTTAGACTTGCAATGAAGAGTCAAGGGTGTTGGAGTTGGAGCCTTCACCTTGTTGATAATAGAAACTGTTGTATGGCGAAGCAAGATTGGTAGAGTTGGAGCCTGCACCTTATTGTTAATAGTAGCTATAGTCTCTCTAGCCTCGAATGCAAGTAGTATGATTAAGAGTATTGAAAGCTTTAAGGTAATTGAACTTGAAATTGCCATTGTTGTATACACATGCCTGTAAGACTTGCATCAATCTTAATTTATATACACATGAAAATGGGATTTGCTCAATGACTTTTTTCATTTTGGTCCGCAAGAATAAATATTGTTTGCAAAAAATTGAATTATTTCCGATTTGTGATATAAATGTGCATAAATGAGGAAAGAAGAATCAGCTTTCCGACTTTGAATGAGAAAAAGGATATGATTTGAAAATCTACGATCTACCATATAAACAAATCAATCATCCTCTGTTGTGGAATAGTTACCTGTAAAAATCAGTGTTTATGTTAGAAAGTATTGATGCCCATTCATGTAATAAAATCATATTATTATTTCACCTGAGTAATTACCTTAAAGTCGATATCAACCAATAATTACCAACCAATCACATTCCAATGAATTATTACCTGCATACAATTAAAGACATCAAACATAATGTTAACAACAATATGGAATAATATAACTTTTTTTTTTGGTGAAGCTGGAATATCTAACATATCAAGACTAAATACATCTTAATTATTTGTGGAAACTTCAAATGGTTAATCAATTCTCATGATATTTCTTTAGTTGAAGTATTCCATTTTTTTTAGGTCATGCTAACTTGTGCCTTTAGAGTACATGTTGAACATTTCAGTAATGGTAAGAATTTATTAAAGAAAAAAATTAATATTCCATATTTGAACAATAAATTAACACAATTTTCAATGTATAATTTCTATTAGTGGAAGTCTTAACATGTGCCCTAATATTATTTGTTACTACCTCTGGTTCTATTTATAAGAGAATGTTGAGTCAACAAAAGTTAATATACCTGGTTTAAAATTATGTCTTGATACATCAACTTTTTTTGACCCAAGTTTCTCTTATAAATAAGATCGGAGGAAGTATAAGACATAACTGGCAACACATTACCTTATTAAGTGTCTATATAAACTATCCATATATTTCTACAAACTTTTATTTGTAAATGATTATGAGGCACGGTGTCCCGGTGTCGGAAATGTGTCGTGTCCGACACCGACATGACACTGACACATATAATTACACTGAATTATATAATTCTTTCAAATTATTAGCGATATCGGCGTGTCAGTGTCCTTGTCGTGTCCGGTGTCTATATATGTGTTCATGCTTCATAGACTAAATGATAAAACTAACATGAAAATTTTATGTAAACAAATGAAGTAGCATCAACACTTCTTCTGAATACGATATATTAGCCAAGCTTATTTTCAAATCTTACGATATATTAGCCAAGCTTATTTTCAAATCTATAATAATATTTGTCTACTTTACCTTCTTAAAAAAAAATATTTGTCTATGTTGTAAATTGACTTCATATTTGTGATGCTGAAAACTCATAATCGTGGCACGATTTTTGAGTGGCATGTCACGATTTTCTTGGCAGAATGGATGGTTTCTGCTGGAGGAAAATCGTGGCACGATTTAGTACTGGCGTGACACGATTTCTGGATAAGGACGTTGTACCTTGGGTCGTACGCTTAAAATCCTGACGTGATTTTCATAGGCGCGACACGATTTTGTCTGTCACTGTGTACTATATAAGTGTTTCTTTGCAGATTTTGAAGGAGAGCTTGAAGTGAGAGAAACTTGGATTACAAAGGAGGTAACTTTAGGGTTGTGTGTCTTTGTAGTGAGGTTCTCTTGGGTTGGGAAACATTGTAAACACCTTGGGTAGTGAGATTTCACCATTGGAAGGATCAAAAGCTTCCTTTTGTGTTTTCTCTTAGGATTCATTGAGAGTGTGTGTGATATGAAAATGAGTAGAAATTATGTCTTGTTCTTTTGTGACCTTTTAAGCTAATCTCTTGTAACTCATCTGTAACACTTTCATCTTAGTGGATTGGAGGGCTGCTCTCTCCCCCAGAGTAGGTCATATTGGACCGAACTGGGTTACCATCTTGGTGTGTTTGTTCCTTTCTTTCATTGCTTTG
>Ga0315914_1004498_pt1 | contig 20832 bp, 11 predicted proteins | sample MpolenodulesMG_FD_203920 | JGI IMG/M metagenome (GOLD analysis project Ga0315914, IMG submission 203920) | Medicago polymorpha root nodule microbial communities from Los Angeles, California, United States - elongated nodules | ecosystem: Host-associated > Plants > Roots > Nodule | place: USA... | reverse complement strand
AAGTTAAAAATAAGCTATGATGGTTTAAATGACGAGACTGAGAAAGAAATATTTCTTGACATAGCTTGTTTCTTTATTGGGATGGACCGAAATGATGTCATACAAATATTAAATGGCTGTGGACTTTTTGCAGAAATTGGAATAAGTGTTCTTGTTGAGCAAAGCCTTGTAATTGTTGACGGCAAGAACAAGCTTGGAATGCACGATTTGCTGCGAGATATGGGAAGAGAAATCGTTCGTGAGAAATCACCAAAGGAGCCTGGGGAGCGTAGCAGGTTGTGCTTTAAGGAGGATGTGCTTGATGTATTATCAGAACAAATCGTAAGAATCTCATATAGTTATTATGAATTTCTGAATTTAATTAAAATTTATAAACCTTAGATATTAGTAATTCACTTGACTTGTGGGTTATCCTAAGAATTTTAAATATTAGTTTGGTTATGAATTTTGTTGTGCTTCTAAGCTTCTAGTAACAAATTATTTTTGTCATCACTTGTTTTCTATCTGCGTTGTGTATTTACACTCTGCATGTTTTACTTTCTGGTCCATTATTTGTCAAAGGGAACACAAGCTGTTGAGGGATTGGCTTTGAAGTTGCTAAAAGGTGATGCAAATCGTTTTAGAACTAAAGCGTTTGAGAAGATGAATAAACTAAGATTGCTTCAACTTTCTGGCGTACAACTTGATGGAGATTTCGACTATCTTTCTAGAAAACTAAGATGGCTATGTTGGAACGGATTTCCTTTAAGATGCATACCTAAAAACTTTGATCAAGGAAATTTAGTTTCCATGGAGTTTGAAAACAGCAGTGTCAAACTTCTGTGGAAAGAGAACCAGGTATTAATTTTGAGTTTAGTTTTTTTTTGCATTTGATGAGTTTTTTTCACTTTTCATATTCAATGATGAAATTTAAATTAAGCCTTTTAAATTGTAATATTTTCTTAGTATGTTATTATACGGTACTTCTAATTTAGGAATTAATATGATGACATAAGCAACTGTATTATTTCAACGTAGAAAACAATCCTTAAATAGGAGAGTTATACATAATGCCTATTCCTTAAATAAAGGAATGATAGGATATGCCGAAAAATTGCACTTAATAATAAAAAATGGAATCTTTTTTGTCAGTAAAAGTTTTATACGCATTGTTAATCATAATTTATTAGCTTTATCATATTGGGTCTAACTCTTCCTTACAAAAGTGGCTTGTTAAGTAAGGGATGCCATTCTTTCTAAACATTAGTCAGGCATTATCTTTAATCCATTTGAGACTTGGTTTTTTCCAATATAATTAAATGGGATTTATTTACATGTTTAGTCTGCAGGACCTAGAAAGTTCCTTCAACTTCTGCAGACAAAATATACAATTACCACCTAAATCTTGTGATATAGGGAAAACAAATTTAATGAAAATGTTGCAATCATGATTAACTAATCGAAAAGGCTTTAAATCTAAATTTCAAACCTATCTATCTTTTCTTATTTTTGGACTCACCGTAGAATGGTCTTACATGGCCTTTAATAACTTCTGCAACAATATTATAAATAAAATATAGGCTTAATTACAATTTTCCACTCTCGAGGTTTGTGATTGATGAATTGTAAGTGTTTTTATATACTTCATAAAGCTTCTCCCATAAGTTTCTCTACAACATTTATGTTCTTACAGATGATGGAGAAGCTGAAAATTCTCAATCTTAGTCATTCTCATTACCTGATACAGACCCCGGACTTTTCTTACTTACCTAATCTTGAAAAGTTAGTACTCGTGGATTGTCCAAGTTTGTGTGAGATTTCTCATAGCATTGGAGATCTCAAGAAAATTCTTCTCATTAATTTGGAAGACTGTGTTAGCCTATGTAGCCTGCCAAGAAGCATCTATAAGTTGAATTCTCTAAAAACTCTCATTCTTTCGGGTTGTTTGAAGATTGACAAGTTGGAAGAGGACTTAGAACAAATGAAATCTTTAATCATTCTGATCGCAAATAACACTGCAATAACAAGAGTTCCCTTTTCAGTAGTAAGTTCAAAAAGCATTGGATATATTTCTCTGTGTGGCTATGAAGGATTCTCACGCGATGTATTTCCATCTATCATCTGGTCTTGGATGTCACCAACAAGTTCTCTTTCATCCGAAGTTCAAATATCTCCTGCGATGTCATCTCTGGTTTCTTTAGATATACCACATAGTAGCTCCCAAGATCTGTCAACTATTTCCAATCACCTTTCAAGGCTTCGAAGTCTATGGGTAGAGTGTGGCTCAGAACTACAACTTTCTGAAGATGCACAAATCATTTTGGATGCTTTATACGCCACATTTTCTAAGGAAATGGAATCGACTTCAGCCACTTCACAAGCATCAGATATTAAAACTTCTGCATTAATTCAACGCTGCATTCAATTGCACGGTTCCAGATCAGAAGATTACTTAAAGTCTGTTCTAATACATATGGGAATGAATTGCCAAGTAACCAATAATCTAAAAGAAAACATTTTACAGGTTTGTCATACTCTAACTCTCTCCACTGTATTTGTTTATGACCTCATTGTTTTGGTAGTTTTTTATTTTATATATATTACATTTGATTTCTTTCTTGTATGTCCATACATGTTAAAGAAAATCATATGGAATTCCATACATATTATTTTTAAATGATTTGCCACCACACATACACTGCACACTTTAGTGAGTGGTAAAAATTGTTATTATCATGGCAAAAATATCAAAAGGAAATAAGAAACCATCACCTTTATTCTTGTTGCATGGTACTTTAAGCTAGACTGGTAGACTGTTTTAAGAATGCAATCATTTTTTCCTACTCTTATGTTAACAATATAAATATAATCAATTATCTTATGACGAAAAAATTATATCTTTAATTAGTAAGCGACATTATGAATATACTTGTAAAATAACTTTAAGCCTATTTTCACTTTAACAGAATATGGATGAGAATGGGAGTGGTGGTTGTTTGCTTCCTGGTGACAGTTATCCAGATTGGTTAACCTTCAATTCTGAAGGTTCTTCCGTTACTTTTGAAGTCCCTCAAGTGGAAGGGCGAATGTTGAAGACAATAACGATATGTGTTGTCTATTCTTCAACTTTTGATAATATAACATCTGATGGCCTGAGAAACTTGTTGGTGAAAAATTACACAAAGGCTACCATTCAGCTATACAAGAGAGAGGCAGTAGCCGCCTTTGAAGATGAGGAGGGGAAGAGAGTAGTATCAAGTATAGAACCTGGTAACAAAGTGGAAGTTGTCGTTGTTTTTGAGAATGGTTTGATTGTGAAGAAGACAGCAATTTATCTCATATATGATGAAAAAAAATGCTTGGTCAGAAAGGACTCTCCTAAAGCGACTCCCATGGATGACTTACAACATAACAGAAGGGTTAAATTTTTCAAGTGGAGATGGAAGACGGTTAAAGAATGGTGTGGTAAAAATAAATCCATATGTTGACTGGAATCCTCAGTTAAAGACGGTTATCCCACAAAAATGTATTTATTAGTTGTCTCATTGTAAAATCATCGATTAAGAAATGTTTGAACATTCAACTTGTGCCAATGTTTTAAAACTGGACCGAAACAGAAATCAGCCAGTTTTAAGTAAATTTTGAAGTCCCTCAAGTGGAAGGGTGTACCTTAAATTAAGAAAGTTGTCTGCGCTGTCTATCTTTCAGTCCCAGATAACATAACACCAGATGACCTTATTAAAAATGTATTGGTCCTAAATTACACAAAGGCCACCTTTTTCATACATAAGGGAGACACTTTAGCATCCTCCGAAGATAAGGACTTGCACAACGCAATATCAAGTATAAAATCTGGTAATAAAGTGGAGGTTATTGTTTTTTTCGAGAACGATTTCATTGTGAAAAATACAAGAATTTTTCTTATATATGATGGACCAATTCACAAAGAATTAAGTTTCATTCTGGTGCCTTGATCTCTTGAAGTCGAAGGGGAAGAATGTTTCTCTTGGGGACCATAATTCAGGCTGGAGATGTTACATAATCACTCTTTGGAGATGTTACATAATCGAACCTGTTCACGACAGATTCAATTTTATTTTCCTGCTTGCAAATTTTGTGGAGGTGTTGCTGAGAATATGGTGCTATTAAATATGGTTTGGCCTGTATAGGTTCTGATGGTGTTGTTTTTTTGGTAATGTAATTGGAGTATTGTATTTTCACTCGACGATTTATTGTTCGCTTTGCTGTCCAGACATTGTAATTTGTAATATTTCCGTTCTAATCTTTGCATGTCTTGTGTATTTTCAATAAAAAAAAAATTAAACAAATACTGCTAATTTTATTTCTAAGAAGCTAGAGTGCCTTACATGTGATAACTCATATGCCGGCCAAATTTTCCACACCACCCTCTAAAAATGTTCAAAGAGTTTTTGATCCAATATCTATTTCTACTTCTGTACTGCAACCTTGGACCATGTCAAAGAGTTCAATCAGAGTTGCAAGTTGGTGCACAAATCATAGTTCTTCTTGGCAGCCATATATCCTATCATTTAGGAATCAGGACTGCAAAAGTTTGCCAAAACAAGGTTGAAGACAGTTATGTCCAATTTGTTAAGATATATAAATACTAAAGCTCATAGTGTATGTATTTATTTTCTTTCCATTAAATGAAATATGATATTTCTGAGGCAAAACCTACTTTTACTTTCTCACCAGAGAATCCAAACACAAAAATGTTCGACAAAGATATTTCAATAGAAATTCAAAACTGAGTGCTTACATCTCAAAGTCAGTAAAATAATTAGAATCACTTACCAAAAACTAGATATGATGACATGGAAGAATTGTAAGAGAAACAAACTATAATCTTTCACCTCACTTTAGAAATTGAAAAGAAAAAAAAATGCACTGGATAAAATCCATAAACTTCAGCAAAAAATGAAAAACAATTGTTGCCAACACAGAGGTTTGCAGGCACCATAAGAATTGAGTTTTGCTCTGCCATGGTTTTACCATCTTTTATTGATTCATTCCACTCGATTTTTCTTACTTCTGTTCTGATCGAAGTCATCTGTGGTCTCCTCTTCAGTAAAGAATCTCTTGACAGATGGTTCATCATATACGAGATAAACTACTGTCTTTTTCACAGTGAAACTGTTCTCAAAAACAACAACAACCTCCACTTTGTTACCAGATTCCATACTTGATACTACTCTTTGCCCTTCCTCATCTTCAAAGGAGACTAATGCTTCTCTCTTATAAAGTTGAATGGTAGCTTTTGTGTAATTTTTGACCAACACATTTTTAAGGCCATCTGATGTCATGTTATCTGGGGTAGAAGTATAGACAATGCATATCATCGTCTTCAAGTTACGCCCTTCAACTTGAGGGACATCAAAAGTTACAGAAGAACCTTCCGAACTAAAGGTTAGCCAATTTGGATAACTATCATCGGGGAGGAAACAACCACCACTCCCATTGACATCCATATTCTGTGATAGTACAAATAGACAACTGCAAGTGTTACTGTTTCTTTTCATAAAAACTATTGATCATGCAAATGATATCAATACTCTACATCGTACATGCTACAAAAATAGAACTCATTCAGGGATTACTTGTAAATCCACTCTATAACTAGTATTGGAGATACATACTCATGTTGTTCTTATGGGTAAGAAGTCTATTTTATACTGTCAATATTTTAATAGTTATGAACAAAGTTCAATATTTTAATAGTCAAACATTTATGATTTGTTGACGGTGTAAAAAATCTTAACTCCTGTCTGTGCGTACAATTTAAATCCATTTGAAAAAGGATTCATATCTAATTAGCAAATTTAAGTTAATAAGTATTTTATCCAAAACGTATCAGTTCAATGGTAAGTGTTTGACATTGAAAAATGTAAACATAATTCTTCCACATGCTCGCTCGTGAGTCATGTAAGTGGTCGATCATTGGTGGCAAAATTTGTGAGAATTTGGTCATTATTTTAATTTTCAAAGTGTTTTAAACTTATGCCAAATAATTGTATAGAGTTACATACATTGTTATATACACACCACAGAATTCAAATGTATGAGGTGATACACACATGCAGACATAAATAAGGGGGACAAAGAGAGTATGTAAAACCTGTAAAATTATCTCTTTCAGAATATTACTGACTTGGCAATTCAATCCCATTCGAATGAAAAGGGACTTGAAAGAATGCTTTGATCCTGAAACATGCACTTGACTGCAACATTGAATGAACGAAGTAGTCATATTTGATACTTGTGATGTAGTTGTACCTGATTCCAACTCCTTAAAATCTGTGGTATATAAAGCATCCAAAATCGTTGTTGCATCACGAGCAAGTTGATCTTCGGAGTTGCAATCCACCCAAAGAGTTCGAAGCTTTGGAAGGTGGTTATAAAAAGAAGATAGTTCATGGAAACTACTGCTTGGTACATCTAAAGAAACAAGAGATGACATGGCAGAAGATGTTTGAAGTGGAAATGGGAGATTATTTGTTGGTGACATCCAAGACAAAATGATAGATGGGAACACATCATGTGAAAATCCTTCATAGCCGCACAAAGAGATGTATCCAATGCTTTTTGACCTTACTACTGAAAATGGTACCCTTGTTATTGCAGTGTTATCTGCAAGCAGAGTGGTTAAAGATTCCATTTGTTCCAAGTCCTCTTCCAACTTCTCAATCATTAAACAACCTGAAAGAATGAGTGTTTCTAGAGATTTCAACTTATAGATGCTCCTTGGAAGGCTACGGAGGCTAACACAGTATTCCAAATTTATCAGAAGAACATTATTGAGATGTCCAATGCTATGAGAAACCTCAGACAACCTTGGACAATCGGTGAGTACTAATTGTTCAAGATTAGGCAAGTTTGAAAAGTCTGGCGTTTGTGTCAGATAATGAGAATGACTAAGATTCATAATTTTCAGCTTCTCCAACCTCTGCAAGAACATATATGTTATATAGAAAACAGACGGAACAAGCTTACAAAATTTAATGGAAATAATTACAGTGTATCACTAACCTAGAGAATGAAAATTAAAATATTTACGTTATTGCTCAAAATCCAAACTATTTAATTATATATTCAAGATTGGAACCCTTTCCTTTTCCTTCTTTTTACTATATCAAAGTTTTCTACCAGATTTAGGCTGTATATATATGTGTTGTACAATATATACATTAAACTCATTTGATTAGGGATTCTCCTGAAAATTTAATAGACTCCGAAAATAGCCTTAAGGTATTGGCGAAATTTGACTGACAGAAATAAAGATAAAATAGTATCAAATTATGAATTGTGAAAAAACAGAAGAGGAAAAAAAACCTAATACCTGGTTTTCTTCCCACAAATGTTTGATATTGCTGTTTTGTAACTCAATGGAAACTAAATTTCCTTGAAAAAACCTTGAAGGAATGCATGCTAAAGGAAATCCATTCCAAGAAAGCCATCTTAGATTTCTCGAAAGATATTCAAAATCACCATCAAGTTGTACACCAGCAAGTTGAAGCAATCTTAGTTTGTTCATCTTCTGAAATGCTTTAGTACTAAAACATTTTGCATTTTTTCTTGGCAACTTTAAAGCTAGTCCCTCAACAACTTTTGTTCCCTGTTAAATATGATGGAGTATAAAGTAAAAATTCATAGATTAAAGATACAGGTCCGATAGAAAAACATGAGATGAAATGAATTATTTGTCCCTACAAGCCAGGAAGCCCAAAACGATTCACAACCAAACTAATTTTGTAAGTTCTTGTGGTAATCACTATATATGAATGTTAACAATCAATTCTTAAACTTTTGTTTTACTTGATAAAGCTTTAGATAATTTCAATCCACAGGAAAAAAATATGAATTCTTACAGTTTGCTCTGTTAATACATCAAGCACGTCCTTATTAAACCACAGCCTACTACGGTCCTCAGGCTCTTTTGGCGACTTGTCGCGAATTATTTCTCTTCCCATATCTCGCAATAAATCGTGCATTCCTAGCCTGTTCCTATTATCAACAGTTACAAGGCTTCGCTCAACAAGGACACTTATTCCAATTTCTGCAAACAGTTCACAATCATTTAATATATGTATAACATCTCTTCTATCCATCCCAATAAAGAAACAAGCTATGTCAAGGAATATTTCTTTGTAGGTGTCATCATTTAAACCATCATAACTTATTTTTAACTTCTTTTGAACTTGATCATTAGGAATTCTTTCAAGTTTCTCCAATACACACTTCCACTCTGCTATACCCCTATCAAACAAATACGACCCAATGACTTCTAGAGCTAGCGGTAATCCCCCAGAATACTCAACAACATTTCTTGAAATGCTTGCAAAATTTTCTCTAGGACTGGCTTGCTTGAATGCATGCCAACTAAAAAGCTCAATTGATTCATTTTCATCCATTTCTTTCATTTTGTACACTTGGTCAACTTTATTGCTTCTAAGTATATGTATATCTCTGGTTGTTATGATTATTATACTCCCTGGGCAAAGCCATTGATGACTTCCGCATAAAGCTTTCAGTTGGTCCAGTGTATTCACATCATCAAATACAAGAAGTACTTTTTTATGGATGAGTCGATCCTTCAATATACCTTTTCCTGATTCAATGTTCTTGATCTTCATTTTCGTTTCATTGAAAATATCAAAGAGAAGTTGTTGTTGTAGATAAACTGGTCCCCCATTTTTCTCCCAAACTTCCCGAACATTGGCAAGGAAGCTCCTGCCATCAAAATCACGGCCAATTTCATTGTAAATTGCTTTTGCAATGGTGGTTTTGCCACTTCCACCCATTCCCCACATCCCTAGTAGTATAACATCATTTGATTGCTTGATGTTTAGCCGTTGAATGATATCATTTACACGAGATTCGACTCCCACTGGATTATCAGCAATCAACAAGTCTGTCGTGCCAAGCAAACGTGTAACTTTTTCAATAATATCCTTGATTGCTTCACTTTCGTTCCTACAGTGAATGGACCAAATAAAAGGTAAACATACACATATACATACACAATCATATATACATGTATGTATGTATGTTAGTATTTGAGAAACAAAATTATACTTTGATGTGTGTTTGTACAAGAGAGCAGGGTAACGATTGATTGAACTAAAATTACCTTGAATTTAAGACTACAAATCCTGCAAGGCTAGCGGCTTGTAGAATTACCTTTCTCAACTTTACAATCTCTTTCAACCGCGTGTCTTCTGTGACTTTATCCAAAATAACTCTGTTTGGATTGTCCCAACGATTTTGAAATGCTTTTCCAAACTCACCGGTTTGATGTCGTACTTCAGATGGATCTACACCATAGAATACTGGAAGCACCACCTGTCCTTTTGTACGGTGACAAGACATTATCTTATTCAACTCTTCAAGACACCAGAGCGATTCTGCGTAATTTGTTGAAAAAATGATAACAGAAATTTGAGACTCTTCAATTGCTCGAATTAGTGATGTTGAAATGTGATCTCCTCTTTGAAGCGAATCATCGTCCCTAAAAACGTTAATTCCAGCATTTTGAAGAGAACTGTAAAGATGTGAAGTGAAGGAAGCACGGGTATCTTTCCCTCGGAAACTAATGAACACTTCATGGATCCTTGTGTTGGTTCTTCTTTTATTTCCTTCTATCGATTCACTATCACCTAAAATTAATTGTCCATATCTTGAGGAGGAAGACATAGATGGATGAGATGAAAGATAATTAATTAACTGAACTAATTGTTGAATCAGAAAGTTATTAGACAGTGAAGTGAAGTGAAGTGGTAAGGATTCAACAAAGAATGAAAGAAATATATTCATATCTTCTTTCTTCAGTCAACATTGGTTGCCGCTCCACGTCATATTAAACGAAAGTGAACTGAATATTACCGTAAATGATTTGTGTTTGAACAAATTGTTCTAAAAATGAGTTGATAAGTAAATTTTTGTGTAAAAATTAATTTTCAAAAGACAAAACTATACTAAAATCTTTTATCTTATTTATTTGTAACAATTGATCTTTTATCTTCTTTTTTTTTCTTTTCCTCTCAATAAAAAAGTTAATCATTTTTTTAGATTTTTTATTTAATAAATGATGAGTTGGCTTGCCTTGTCACGTATAATTATTAATAATAATAATAATTTTATTTTTAAATAATTTCTTTTATAGAAAAACCCCAAAAAAACACAACATTCATAATTTCCATCTCTATCTTTATCTATAAACATAAAATTTGGAAATACTTAGAATTTAATTACATCGTTGATTCTCTACTTACTCTTTACTATTACTTGTAACCATTGTGTATCCTTGCATCAATGCATATCAAAATCTGTACCATCTAACAAAGATCCAACTACTACCGTAAAAGAAAAACTTTCAATACAAACTTACTATTTTAAATTTCTTAACATGTGCAAATTTGCACATGATAGAAAAACCCAAATAAAAAAGGGCCTTCTAACAAGTGTTTAAGGACCTCAGAAAAATGAATTTAATCTTGAAAATGCAAGTCAAACACATGAAACAATCATAACTATACAATTTTCAATGTAAAAATTACTCTTTTTAAATGCTTAAAAATGCTATTGGGACACTTGTTAGCATTTTCCAATTAAAACAATAAAAGAAATATGAGTTCGTGGAATTGATTGCATTATTGACGTTGAAATGTGATCTCCTCTTTTAATCAAATCATTGTCTCTATAAACTTTATTTCCATCATTTTGAGAGAAGTGTAGAGATGTGACCTGAAGGAAGCACGGATATCTTCCCCTCGAAAACTTAATAACACTTCATATTTATATGAATGATTGAGGAAACAATGTGTTCTAGCTACAATAATTTAAGTCGATCAAAATCCATGAATGAATCAAGTGTGAGTAAGCGGATTCACTTCAACAGAGAAAAGAAGGGTTAATTAAGTAAATGGTCTTTAAATATTTAGAATTTTGTTTTTAATCTCTATAAAATAAAATCGCACTTTTTAATCCCTGTAAAAATTTTCATCAACATTTTTAGTCCTTATAAAATCTTTCCTTTAGTATTTTAGTCCCTGTCAAAAATTTCCATCATCATTTTTTGTCCCTAAAATGTTTAAGGAAAACGTCACAGGGACTAAAAAGTGTGATTTTATTTTGTAGGGATTAAAAACTTAATTAGCCCAAAAACTAGAGGAAAAAAAAAATGAAGAGATAAGGGAAGCACTGCAGTGTACTATCGCGTTTGTTTGTGGCTCTCATGCGGTCAAACGTAACGTCTTCCTTTAGCAAGACTGATTTATTGTTTGTTCAATTATTGTTTAATACGGTTATATGAAGATATTTTAATTTATTGTTTAGTAAATTCTATTATTTGTTTTGTCAAAGCAAATATTTATGGTCGGTAATACTTGGTATGCTGTGGACATTTAATATTGACCAAACACATTACCAATATGGTTGATTGAAGTTAAGATCAGAAGGAAGAAAAAAAATTGTTGAACTCTATTATCACGCGTGCAAACTGGTGGAACAATTAATTGGTTGGGTAACAATTAATTGGTTTATGTAAAGTGTTAAAGAATAGAGGTCAGATGAGCTTCACCTTAACACATGACCAGCTCTCTCTCAAGTTGTTGTCTAAGTAACTCCTCGTCTTTGATATATCTCATTAGGTGCCATGCGTTCTGCATGGACATGTGACGTTAGCTGCATAACTTAACTCCACGTGTCTTATACGGACGAGAAATGGAAAGCAAAAGTGGTTAGCTCCACGCACTACAATATATGTACGGACCAACTATGTGGATCTCGAAGGGTTAATTTAATGGGCTTGGACATCCAAAGAAAGGTCCATTATGAAGGTGAGAAAAACACAAGAAGGGGAGGTTGAATTGTATTTGTTTTTTCTTCGTTTTCTCCTACTGAAGTCACTGTTTAGAAGTAGATAGAGTTCAGCTTCTGAAGCGATAATCAGAATCTAAATGCAGCGGATAAAAACGGAGAGAGAGAGAGAAGAAAGATACAAAGCAATTATACAGGTTCCTTCCACAAACCGGAAGTCGTCCTATCCCCCCTGCACTTCCAAAGAGAGTTCACTAAAATGTAATATCAAATTACAACTGCTCAATGCTACAACTAACACGAGACTTCAAATTACTCAAGCACAACTGCAAGAGATTTCCTATGTTCAAGCACACAAGCGAGAGACTTCCAATGCTCAAGCACAACTGCAAGAGACTTCTATTGCTCAAGCACACAAGCAAGAGACTTTCAATCAAACAGAATTACAAAGAAATTTGTTTGAGTTTGAACACTTGATATACAATCAGTGGTGTTCACAATACAAATCAGATACAGACTCTTAAGACTATATAATTTATAAAATAAGAACTTTGCTAAGAAATTCTAAGTGACTTTAAATGCAGAACAATAACAGAGTATGAACTTTGAATTGTTATAAGAGTCTAGCTTTTGTGTGTGTCTGTATTCGTGTGTATTTGTATATCCAACTAGTAAGTGTTCACTCCTTTATATAGAGGAGTGAAAGATACATTGGAAAATTGCCAGCACACAAAAAGAGTCGTTTGAAGCTTGTTGATAATCATCAATGATCTTTTGCCTGATATGGTTATTGTCCTATGAAGGATCAATTTCAAATGCATTCCTAGTTTGAAGGAACATTTCTGTAGGCAGAGGTGTTATCCTTATCTTGTTGCAAAGACACGAACAGAGTAGTGGAGGAAGTGGTTGTACAGTTCGTACAATTGTCCTTTGTCAACGCTCTTGATAGAACAAACATCCAATGCTTTCAAATTTCATCTCAAAGGTTGTTGTTACACTCTTTCAGTCTTTTGCAATGCTTAGGCGTGATTAAATTATTTGAACAACCTTTGAAGTGCTTTTGATGAGGTGCTTTAACGAACTTGCTTCTGATGACGTCATCACTTCAGGAGCACTTGTACTTCAGATGCACTTTTCTTCAGATGCTTCAAGCTTCCTTTTTGTTGATTCATTTGCTCTCTTTTGTTCTTCCAAAACCTTATAAAGATATCAAATTTTGTCTATGGTCCTATACACTTGAACAAATATTAGCATATCCAATTGACAATTTTTAACACCTTGTTATCATCAAAACTCTAAGGGTAATGTATGTTAAACTTTTTTCATTCCAACAATCTCCCCCACTCTAAGGGTAATGTTTGTTAAACGTATTTTGTTCCAACACATTAAGTCAAAGAGGCGAGACTATAAAAGAAGACACTTAGAAAGCGGAAAAAAGGGATTCAATCATCTTTAAAATTGTATTTTATCTAAGTTTGTTTTCTTCTTCGGAGTGCTCTTGAAATTCCTCTTAGGATATTCACTGAGCAACTCACCTATTATAACTATATTGTGTTTACATACGTGAACAAAAGCTTATATCGGCTTTTAATGAGTTTATAACATTTCTTAATAAGATGTACTTTAAATAACATTTTTTTTAAAGTTAAGTAGCTTATAATTTTCATTTTTAATCTCAATTTACCTTTGTTGTCTTATTTAAAGAAAATATAAATATTAATAAAAATATATTTTTATGTCATTTCATATTTGTCAATTATTTCAACCGTTGATTATAAAAATTACTATAAAGTCAGATTTACTAATTTATCTACTAATTAACTATCAACTGGTATCAAGTTTGGCAAAAAAAAAAATCATCTAACCGTCGAACTAATAAAACTCATTATTCACTATTCGTCGGTATATGTCCCTGAATTTCTGCCTGAGCTCTTGAAGAGGAAGACATGGATGTATGCAGAAAAGTATACTACACTGAAGTGGAGTGTGCATAAAAAATTCCATAAACAATTTAGTGGTAATCAAAGCGAGAAAAAGATAATGGTGTTACCGGGTATGGAGTTGAATATTTTCACTGTTACAGGGTAATGGTGACAGTCATGTACCTTGTTTAAACTTCAATAGCAATAAATTTGAAGTCCCTCAAGTGGAAGGACACATCTTAAAGACAATTGTGTGTGATGCCTATCCTTCAACACCGGATAACATAACACCGGTTGGTCTTATTAAAAAGAGAAATGATATTTGTACAACACACTTTGTGACAACTTTTTAACAACTTTCTCTTTCATACTCATATTATACTCTTATTCTCTCTCTTCCTTTTTCTCTCTCCATTGATTTTGACCAATGAAAAGAGAGAAAAAAGAAGTTGTCACATAAGTTGTATCACATGGTTGTTCAAATATTACTATTCATTAAAAATGTATTGGTGCTAAATTACACAAAGGTCCTTTTCATCCATAAGGGAGACACTTTAGCATCCTCCGGAGATAAGGACTTGCAGAGCGCAATATCAAGTATAGAATCTGGTAATGAAGTGGAGGTTATTGTTGTTTTCAAGAACAATTTCATTGTGAAGAATACAAGAATTTATCTCATATATGATGGACCATTTCACAAAGAATTAGGTTTCATTGTGGCGTCTTGATCTCTTGAAGTTGAAGAGTGAGAATGTGTCTTTTGGGGACCATAATCTCTCTTGGATGACAGCATGTGATTTTTACTTGATGGAAACACTGAATCCTTAAGGTTGTGATTCATTTTCAATTTTGCAACTTTGGTTGAATATGGGGAACTGTTGATGTGTGAATTTCTCTTGCCTTCATTTATTATGATGTTGTGTCCGTGACTTTTATTGAAAATTGAGCAATTCACTTTTCATGTCCTAGTTTAGAATTAAGTTGCATGTTGCATGGAGATTGAAAAAAAATTTACTACAAAAATAATTCAGCAGCCAAACCATCTTGTGCAATTTAAGATGCAACATTGTATCCTTCTTTGTTTGAAAATTTTAGTAATGCATACCACTGTGACAATATGTAAGAATAGGAGAGCACTATTTATTTCTTCAATCATAAGGTCAACCTTAGTTTGATTACATTTAAGATAGCTCTTTTAAAAATATAGGCTAACATAGTGAAACACCCTTGTTCATTTTCTTCTTTTGGAACTCAACTTTTTCTTCACAAACTAGGAAAAAAGATTTTTGGTGATTTAAATGGTAGTGATAGTAATGCTCTCTTTTGCATCTCTCTTTAACGGTCATTCTTTTATTGGGTTAAATTAACGAGGGTCTAACACTTTAAAAATAAAGTACACATGAAGTGGTGGAATATACATTGATTTATCCAATCAAGAATAAACATTAGAGAGAGTGTTAGCAACATTTATATATAGTCCCAACAAATTGTATTGTATTTGTAATAAAATATTGATAAAATAACGAAGGAATCTTTTTTTACAAATAATTAAAAATCTAAGTACGTTGAATTGGGAACTCACCATATCAAAAAAGTCTTAACCCACATGGACCACTAACAAAGATAAATGTATTATCCATAAACGAAATTCTCACATCGATTACATAATTTGAAACCAGATCATTTGTGAGATTTGAGTAGAATTCTCTTATCATAAAAGCTTTAAAATACACATACCCATATGAACTTCATTCAATTGAGAGTGTTAGGGGTCAGTTTGATGGTCAGAATATGATAGAGACATGATATGATATAAAACTGGATAGAGATGAGATATGATAAGAACATGATAAACATTAATCCTATCATGTGTTTGATGCACACAAGATAACAAACAGGATATCATCATGATTAAATGAAAAAATTGCTCTCATAATTAATTAAATATTGTAAAAATGACATGTTATTAATTATAATAGAAAATACATCCTATCATTATTTTAAAAATGGCAGAATATTAAAATAATAAATAAGGAATGATCTTCTAATCCCATCAGGAAAATTTCTAACACAGCCTATACTCATGATAGAAATTACAAAGGAAGATCAGGATAGGATATGAAAATGGTTTATTTTATCATATCCCTTTAGTACATCAAACATGAGATTTAAGCAAGATATGATTAATGTATCATATCATGTCTCTCTATCCTCACCATCAAACGGACCCTAAAAGAATGTATTCGTACTTCTCAAATTTACCATGTTCTAGTACTCTAGTACAATTCTTTTGAAGCTTCCTCTCGGTATTTAAAAAAAAAAAGATTTTTTGTCAATATATTATTTAGCACTATGAAGTGAAAAGAGTGTTGTTATTTGAACAATCATTTGTATGACAACTTATGAGGCAATCATAGATTTAAAAAAAAATAATTAAGTATTCATACATAAATCAAAGCAAATACAGAGAGAAAGTAAAAATAAAATATAAGTAAAAATTTTTATCACATAAGTAGTTGAAAAATAGTTATACTCATCTTTCTATACCGAAAAGGAAAGGCGCAAATACCACATCACATTCCCTAATCGACCAATAAATGTATATTTGGGTTGAAATTATGATGTCCACCGCCAATGTTGACCGAAGGACGGGTTACTTAGACCATCCACAATGGTGGGTGCTTCACCTATTTAGCACCACATTAAATAGGCACCTCCATTGTGGAGTATAATACATGGGTGGCTATGGAGAAGGGTGGCTATGGAAGCACCCTCTCTCTCTCTCTCTCTCTCTCTTCATTTTTCATTTGTCCCATTTAATAAATCTTAATAAAATAAATAAATTTTGTTGAAATGTAATGATATAAAATTAGTTATGGGACCTATTTAATAATTTCTTTTAAGATGCTGGGTTGGAGAAAATTCGTGCTTATTAATTATTACGGTAAAATGAATGATGTGGACACGTGAATTCAATTTAAGCACCCAATTTAGGGTGCTCTGTCGTGGATGATCTTATAAACTTTTATTTTCTATAATTATGAATTTCTTAAATAATTTATAATTAATCTTTTTATGTTTTTATTATGGGTAGTGTTACTTGTGCATGTTAAGAAATCTAAGAAAAAAATAATTTCTTTAAACTTTGTGCATTCAATTCACTAAAATATTAAAGATTAATTTTAATGCACGCATTCCAAAACACTATTTTTACATTTGGCTTTTAAACTTGTGTCTTAAGGGCACAAATTAACATTTCCCTTTTTTTTACAGATGTTTCTCCAAATAAAAAATCAAAATTCAATTTTTAGGCCAAGATTTTCATTGTTTTATTTTTTATATTTTTGCCGCTTTAAAAATTCATAATTAATTCGACTCTGTTCGAAATATTCTTTTTTTTTTTTTGTGTAAAACCATATTTAAACCGTCACTTTAGCAATTTTCTCTGACTCAAAATAATAGTTACTTTAGAATACCAAATTGTATTTATTATTTTTTCTCTTTAATATAACCTTATTTACTAAGTCTCAGTTCAGTTAACTATTTCACTAACTATAATTAATAAATGTGTTTTTGAAAATGGTATTAATTTTAACATTAAAAACAAATCAACTAAGAACCGCGCACAAAGTCTTAAAGGACAATTAAAATGAAACATAGTGGGTAATATTTAGTTTTTTTTTGGTTGACAAAAAGTAATAGTTTGTCTTTACAAATATTTAAAGGACAGAAAATGATATATTTTTATAAAAGAAACTCATTTAAATATTAATTTAAAAATTAAATATACTAACATATGTCGAATGGTTATCACATTCATTCTTATGTTACGTTACTTATAATTAAAACATTCGTATAATTAATTGAGAGGGTAAACATTTTTTTTGCTGTGACAAAGAATGTGTCAACGCCGTATATTTGGTGTCGGTGCTCATAGGTTGCTCCGTTCAAGCAAATTCACACACAATAGAAATGTTGAAGCCATAAATGGTTTGCTCCAAGTTGAACGTGTACAAAGAAATTACGCACCTAATCTTATCTACAAAGTCAAAAGTTGAATCAAATACTTATGGCGTCGGTGTACTACTAATGAGTAAAAAATTGATGTATTTGAATTAAATTAGAAACTATAGAAAAATTCAGTTTGATCCTAATGTGCGAGGTGTTGGCATTGTCTTTTCGAAACATATTTCTAAAGTTATTTTATTTTTGGTCAAATACCTCCCACGTCCTTTAAGTTTTACGTTTGTACCAGATAAATCTTTTAAGTTTATAAAGTTTCAGATTGATGTTATTAAAAACTTACATTGTTACCCTTTCAGTCAACCTCCGTTACAATACTTAACCTTTTAATAATTTAAAGGACTTATCCAATACAAACGTAACCTTTTAATTAAGGGAATTCGATAACCAATTGAAATATTTAGATAATAATATTTGGATTTGATAAACTCAAAAATTTCAAATGTTGACGTCAACACATTTGACAAAGATATTTGCAACATTTTCAATTTAGAAAAAAGATCATTTATATCAACAGCTAAGATATCATTTTAGAATTTAAAGCATTGCATTTTGTTTCGGCTTTAAAATCATTTTTTGAGCCTAGAAGAACGGTCACCCTCTTCTGACCGTCTTAGATACGGTCTTGACATAATCAATCACCATAACCGGAACTCCAATACAATTTTAACAGTACTGTTCTTTACGTTTATTATAGATTTGATCATACATTGGATTGGATTGTATCTCATCTCATAAACTAACTCAAAGTCTGTTCTCTTCTTTTTCGGTAAATATATTTATATTTTTCTATTCACTGTTTAAAAGATAAAAGAACAACTTGTTTCAACAGAACAAGAAAGAGAAAAGAACAGACCGTACAAAGTCGAAAGTTGAAGCAGATATTAGTAGGTTGGTTGATGTCTATTCACTAATAGTGCAATTTAGTGGCAATAATGTCTAATTTTCTGATTCAAGAATTAATGAATCAATTAAAACCTTTGATCTTATCGGCAATGTCTTGCTTGAACCCCGCTTCAACCCTTCCTCAAAGAACACACGTCAACACCTAGTAACCCACATTCTGCGGATTCTCTGTATTGCCTGTCTCCTCACTCTTTCCTCGAAGCTGCTCTTCTTCTTCATCACTTTCTTTTATTCGTACTTCTAAATTTGGTATTTGACTTTGACATCTATAACTTGCAAAATTTGTGGCCAAGACACAACATTTGGGCTATAGTTGATTTTATACATATTCGAAATAATATGTCTGATAAACTTCGGTTTGTTAAATGTCCTAAATGCCGGCAAATTCTTCATGAACCATCGGCAATTGTGTTTGTTTGTATAATTTTGATTAAATTTTAAAATATTAATAAAAATTATTGATATATTGATTTATAAACAAAATATTGTCAAGACATATAAACAAAATAATAATTTATTTAATAAAATAAATCCTGGTTCTCTTTATTTAACAAAATAAATCATAGGTCATAATCGGCACCGACTTTACATACGTTGTTGAAGCTGTATTACCTTTATTAAACAAAATAATGATTTATTTAATAATTAAAAAGAAAATCACGGTTCTCTTTGTATAAAAATAAAGCCACATTATCATAGTTTGTATAAACAATTATAAACCAGCAAACTCAAATAATCCTTGAAATTAATCATAAACAATTTGAATCATAATCACTTATAAACCAACAAAGTCAAATAATCCATAAAATTAATCGACTTTGATTAGTTGTAACATGAAAGAAAAAGAAAAAAACTTACAGGTTAATTCTGAATTCTGATGTAAAGGGCTGAGAGAGGTTGAAAAAAACTAAACAATGCGTGCGGGAACGAACTATGAACTATGAGAACGCTACTTATTAATATTTATGTTTAATTTAGTGCTAACAAATCATTTTCTAAAATATTTTGAGTCCTAATCTTTTTTTAGATGATTTAAAGTCCAATCTTTAACAATATTTTTTGTTCACGTTTGTTACTAATCTTTTTTTAGAGGATTTAAAGTTCAATCTTTAACATTATTTTTTGCTCACGTTTGTTAGTAATATTTTTTTTTGAGGATTTAAAGTCCAATTTTTAACATTATTTTTTGCTCACGTTTGTTACTAATCTTTTTTTAGAGAGGATTTAAAGTCCAATCTTTAACATTATTTTTTGCTCACGTTTGTTACTAATCTTTTTTTAGAGGATTTAAAGTCCAATCTTTAACATTATTTTTTGCTCACGTGTGTTACAATTGATCAAAGGTTAAGGAAGAGTAACTTATATTAATAAAATAAAATAATATGGAAATACTGTTTTTTTTTTCTGTAAGGGATATGAAAATACTTGTCAATCTTTGTCGGTTGTATTGAGGGTAACAACACAGATGTAAAACATAAAAGCGGCTGATAAAAAAGTAACATGAGTTTTTGTTTCGTGCTAGTTTTTTGTGAGTTTGATGTGTGGTTACGGAGGTAAAAGAGGGTTAACGGGGACAATTAGTGACATAGATTAATAATCCACATGTTATTTTATAATCGGCTAACAGTAAGAACAGTTCATAAGGAACAGTGTGTAAGTTTTCTCCTTAAATCAAATTTATTCTTATTTATTTGTTACATGTGTTATTTGTTTTAAAATTAAAGGTATTTTTGAAAAGAAAAGTCCAACCCAAAAGTATACTGAAATGAGTAATTTTCTTTTTATATATTATAGGTAAATATACACCAACATGTTTCCATAAAAAAACATACGCATACATATATTTTTATCCATATATAGTTTATACACTCGCATACATTTTATTAATATATGATTAACATTAAATTTATAGTTATAAATAAATATTTATTGACATGTTTTTGTAAATAAAAATCTTCAGTTATTTATTAAATTTTATATTATATATATTTTTTGTCAAAAAGATATAACATAAAATTTAATAAATAAATAAGAATTTTAAAGTGTTAGTGTTTTACATTAAGTATTATCAAAAAAAGATGATAAGTGATAAAATATTTTTAAGTATGTATACAAAATCTTTTTCGGCTAGTTTTTTCATTTTTCATTATGAAGTTCACCGCCAATG
>Ga0315914_1004496_pt1 | contig 20835 bp, 21 predicted proteins | sample MpolenodulesMG_FD_203920 | JGI IMG/M metagenome (GOLD analysis project Ga0315914, IMG submission 203920) | Medicago polymorpha root nodule microbial communities from Los Angeles, California, United States - elongated nodules | ecosystem: Host-associated > Plants > Roots > Nodule | place: USA... | reverse complement strand
TAATTCAAAAAATTTGATCGAAAAAATGTATGGATATTTGCTAGTTGTGGTTATTGCTACATCGTTCTTCATCTGCATCTTTCTTAATCGAAAACATCGATTTTATATTCCATTCCACAATAATTTGAATTCATTAATCCTTTCATTAAACAGTGATTTTGTACTAATTGTTTCTTTTGCCGTTTGGCAAACCTAAATTATCAAAGTGCAGATCCCAAACTTGAGACTCACACATGATTCTCAAATTTCATATCATTCATTAAAGTGTAAACGAACCACAATTTGATGGCATCGAAATCTAAATTTTTGGAAAATGAAGGACTCCAAGCAAGAAAAATTATATGATCGCTGGAAGAAAGGAAGCGATGGAGACCAAGTTTTTCTCTAAAATTACCAAGCGTCTGGAGAAGAGAACAGAGAGGGAATTGCATGTGTCTCACTTTTGATTTCTTTTAACCCGACAGATGGAAGCCGTTGGATTAATTTTATTTAATGGTTGAGATTTTGTGTAAGTCATTAGACTTACACCTGGTGTCAACGGATCCTGCCTCTCTATATATATATATGTGTGTGTGTCTGTTCGACTTTATCTTTCATGCTTTATAATTTATTTATATGTAGGGAATCAGAGAAACTCTAATGTATATTGGAAAGAATTTCCAAATCAACTAATTGGTTATATGTTTGAAAATCCAGATATTCCAATCATTTTGATATTACAATTGACTAAGTTTAAATTACATAAAAGTAATTTTTTTTTAAAAGATATTACCTATTTAAAATTATTTTTTATTGTGCATATGAAAAATTATTTAAAAATTCTTCAATATTATATTTTAATTTTGTAATAATTTCAACATCTAGGAAAAATGGGAGTATAAAAAACACACCCGATAATAATTCAAAACTAACAGTTTTCTTCAACATGATAAAATAAAAATAGTAGTTAAGGATGATATTCCTTTGGGTCAACAATTCTAAATCATGTAACCAAAAAAAAAAAACTCTAAATCAGATATTTCAACCTTATATGTGTATGTATGTATGCGTGTGCGCTCATGCATACACACACTTACTTAATATATGTTTAACACAAATAACCCGAGTTTCTACATTGCTATGTATTAAATGGGTTATGATTCTCTTTTTTCTATTTGTAGATATAAAGACACAAAGAAGTTTGAAGTATAAAATAATTAATGGTGGTGAGAGTTATTTAGTTATATGATTCTTTTTTTTTGTTGACAAAAGTGATATGATTCATTATCTATCTTTTGTGTTGGATTTGGATTCTCTCCATTGAAAATTTTCTAGTTTTCTCCATTTTTAATCTGCACCATTAAAACCAACTAACCACTTTTCTTTATAACTTAACTCTCATTTTCTCTCTCATATTTTATGGTTGAGATTTTCACTTGAGAAAATTTTCAATGGTTGAGATTTCACTTAAGAAAACTTGAGAAAATTTCCTTTTTGTGTCTATCTCTCTATAAATAAAATCTTCTATTTATTTTGAGATATAAATTTAGAGAAATTGAGAGGATCCTAACTTAGCAAGCCTCTTCTTTCTTTATTAAAATGGTGACATTTTTAAATGGTATCCATAAACTATCTTGACTCCACCAATAAATTGTTCATTTTCATCGATTGGTGGGTAAATTATCCACCATTCTTAAAAAAACCTTCTATCATCATCATCATGAGTTATCTTCCACTACATCAAATTAATATCACATTGATGAATTTTACTCTACTAAATTAATTTAAAATCAAATGATACAATTCCTAACAAAAAAAGTTAATGATACAAAACCAAAACATACGTCCACAAAATTTATGGCTTCATACTCTTTCTTATGTCTCTAAATGTTTTTAATATATATAAACTTGTATCTTTATACACTCTTCTTATTCGTTTTGAAGAATACACTCTTCTTATTCTATTTATTCATAAGACTTAAATATCTTAATTATTCTATATCTGTCTATATTGTTTATTTATTTGTTTAATTTATTAAAAGTTAAACTTGAACTTCTTCTTAGACTAGAATTGTGATGATATGTCTCATCTAAAAAAGCTTCACCTGTCTTATTTGTTTATGCAATGTAATAAAGTGTCTAAGTTATTCTTTAATGTAAAATAAAGTAGGTAAGCTGGATTGCCAATGTTTCTTATTCTATTGGTGGTTTTTTCTTTTTGAAGGAATTCTATTGGTGGTTTGGTGCCCTTATAGTAGTAATTGTGTGAATCTAATTTTGGTTACGTTCCAATATTTACTCAATGCAATACCAATCAGTTTTATGCTTTCAACTTCCACATATAAGGATTTATTGAAAAACATAAATTCCAACATTAACATATATAGTACTCCTCACTAAAAAAAAAAATATAATATATATAGTACTCCTGGCACTTTCTTTGTTGGCTCATGAAAAAACGTATGAAAAAGTTCGTACTCTTTTGAAAAACAGTGTGATCTTATATATTCTCACTTTCTACTTCTCTAATTTTTATGGCTAATGAAAGTATTAGTAGTACTCCACAACCATTAATTGATTCAAAATTTCTTCAGAAATATTTTTACATGTTCATTTTATTTAGGTGTATGAAAATCAGGATAATGAAATAGACAAAATTATCCACTCACCTAATCAAATTACTAACCTCTCAAAGAGCTCCCTCATCGAGGGGTTTTCTTGGCTAGTTTGATATCTTTGACGTCTATTACTCATTCCAATATTATCCATTCAATTGCTGGTGCAATAATTTTTGGCGAGTCTATACTTAACTCACAACTAAGCTTCAGATTATTAAAACTCATTTTCTTGGAAACCGGTGGCTTAACATAACATAATAATTTGATGACCCTATAGTTTCAACCCAAGTTAAAGAAGTTATAAGATGTTCATGTTTTGTTGTCGTAACATATATCTGTAACTAATTAAAAAAATGGCATCTTTAGTCTAAAATTTTAATGTCTAACGCCCTAACTTAGATTGTTTGGCCTTTGGAGCGGCCTTGCTAAAAAATATGTTCATCATAAATTGAATGCACAGCATAGAACATAAATTGTATCATTATTAACCATACTTGACAAGAAAAAAGTACATTGATTGAACAATACTAAATTTAACCAAGAAAAAAAAAAAACTACAACCTTGAACTAATTGGTTTGAATGAAAATGAACAGCCTCTTACAAGAAAACATTTTTATGTTTTTTCTAGATTCATGGTATCACATAGAGCTATTTCTTTCTTCTCTTGCTGATCCATTGTACCATAAAAAACAATCCCTTCGATCTTTGGCAAACACATCAATGTGAAATTGGACAACATGATAACAACTTCAAACACACCATAAGAGAAAATATTATTTTTCCTCCCATCAAATATAAAAAAGGGATAAAATATGCAACCGAACACAATTGCTTGTCTCACCAATGAAGTTGTTGTGTTCCTCACAGATGTCGGAAACAACCCTATAATGTATATTAGAAACACATTATAAGCCGTGCAAGCGCCGAAAAGTGCAACCATTGCTAACACCGCTTTAGCTGCTGGTGCTCTATTCTCAACAACAACACACATCACACAACAAATCCCACCTAAGATTGAGAAAACAAGAATCGAAGGTTTTCTTCTATAGTTTTTCAAGATGTTGCTACACATGAAGGTATTTCCATTGAAGCATTAAAAATCACAGCCAAATAAATATTGAATCCCAAGTTTCCAATTGCTAGTGGCATACCAAGATAAACCATTCAAATTCCAATTCCAAGAATCATAACAACTATTATTCTTATAAGATCCTATCATTTATGAATCAATTCACCTATTGAAGAGTAAAATTGAAAAAATGTAACCTTTTCTTTTGTGGGTAGGTCCAAGGATGTCGGCAACACTAGTTAACTACCCATTTTTTTCCACTTAACGGAGTTAAAAACTAGGAAGGGATATCACAACCACTACTTGCAGTCCAAGTAACAGAGGTAGCTGACATCATCTTCATTGGCTGCACAATCAACCATGCGGTTGTTGATGGTAAGTCGTTTTGGCATTTCATCAATTCATGGGCCAAAATCTCGAACGGTTGTCTTCCAATATCCAAAACTCCAATATTCCAACGTTGGTTTCCGAAAGGCATTGAATTTCCCATTCGATTTCCTTTCACAATAGAATCACAAAATAATAATCACTCGAATAATTTTAATGATGAAAAGGAAAAACTCAACCCACCAAAGAGATTAGTATTTCATTTTACAAAAGAAAATATTGCAAAACTAAAATTCAAAGCCAACTCAGAGGCCGGTACAAATAACATATCTTCTTTGCAAGCAATTTTCACTCACATTTGGCGCTTTATATCATACGTCAAGGTTGATTCCTCCATTGGAAGATGATTATTTTGGGAACGCTGTGATAGATTGTGTGGTTACCATGAAAGCTGGTGACTTGTTGGAAAATGGTGGGCTTGGTAAAGGTGCTTTGGAGATGAACAAGATGATTGCTTTGTACTTTGATAAGAAGTTGAAAAATCACTATCAAGATTGGTTGAGAACGCCAAGTTTTACTACTGTTAGTTTGGCTAGTAGTAAAGCATTGGTGATTAGTGGCTCGCCAAGGTTTGATGTTTATGGTAATAATTTTGGTTGGAGGGAACCTGTGGGTGTTCGAGTTGGGGGTGAAAATAAAAGAAATGGAAATATTTGTGTGTTTGCGGGTGTAGAAAAAGGTAGTATGAACCTTGAAGTGTGTCTTCCCTATGAAATTTCAGAGGCAATTAGAAATGATCGTGACGTTATGGATGATGTGTCTAGCTAATGTGTCTTCTAACTAATCATGCAAAAGCTTATGTATAACATTAGTACGAAACCTGCATGTCTCACGGATAACATTTGTGATTAATAATTGATACAATATATATGTCATCGTTACTCATATTTTGTATTTTCTTAAAACTTTGGTACATTGATTTTGCACAACTTGCGAGATAAACATATGTAACATTCACAAAAACATCAACTAACAATCACATTTATAAAACATGTATGTATATTTGTTGTATTAACACAAAAAGAGTTTTTTAACAAAAATCATATCCACACGATTTTAACAGTATAGTATGTTATTCCCTCAAAAAAAAAAAACAGTATAGTATGTTATGAAAATAGGACTACAAATGAAAATATGATTTTAAGTAGAAAAAATACAAATGAATTAAAAAAAAGAATAAAATGTTTTAAATATACATACTTGATCATAAATTTTTTATTTCATGTATTTGAATTATTTGGAAAACACCAATCTTGGATTAATATTTTCAAATTCGTTCTGAAGCATCAACAAGGTGTCCATGTTCTTGTTTACTGAATGATGAGATAAGATGGTTAATCGCAGAGAGATGACAGAAAATAGTTTGTTCAAACTCGCTACACAACACTGCTATAGCCACTATTTCACAATATTCCACGCTAAACAGTGTATTGTGGAACAATAGCGATTTGTTTAAATTCCGTTGTAGCCGATTTACTAGCAATGTAAGGCAAACTAACGAGTTTTATTTCCCACTGTTTCACTAATCAGTAACTTCAGAATTACCTCACTATGAGTTGTTTTCTCTAGTCTTTTCTAATACCAAACCACTTTATTTTTCGGAGAAGTTATTTGACGATATGAGTTGCAAAACCACTATTTCACAATAATCTAATCCTACAATTTCAATTAACAATTTAGATATTTACTCTTATTTCTTTGCTAACCATCTTCCACTGATAAATAGTCTGGCTGCTGGTTATAAATCACTCACTATGATGTCATTAAAACCGATACAAGTTCAAGCAGTACAAGTAATGTTACAACTATAGTATATCCTCACAAAATGTAAACAAAAGACACAACTTCATTTTTATTATCTTCCAACCAATAATGAGCTGCAAAAGTCAAGAAGATAGCTTGCTTTTCGAGATGACATCAAAAGATATTCCATTTTGTTGAAGTCTTTCTTGAAGATCAGTTGGACCAAAAACAATACCGGGAGTGTAAACTCCTCCCTTTGGTAGATTATTTCTTTGGCTAAGAAGTATAAGAGCACACTGAATTAGAATTATCGGCGTTGTTACATAACCCATTTCGGGTCCAGTTATTCTTGTTATAACTTCCATGTCAGGTTTAGAGTCTCCTTTTGCAGCAAGACTCTCACTGCTAAAACCATGTCCAACAAACCACATCTTGAATGAAGCACTTTTCACTTCCTCTTCAGAAGGACCCTGCTTGCTAAAACCACCTAGGCTAAAAATTGAAGGATATTTCAAAAGAAGCCATCTTCCAAGACTGGTACTTCCAAAAAGACCTAGGATTATTCCAAATGTGATGTATGCGAAAATTCCTAACAGAGATTTTGAGCCTAACTTCACACCAAAATGCACTGGCTTCACAGATGACCAAAAGAATTTCCTTTTCTCAACAGTCTCGGGACTCTCATTCAAACCTGGGAGACCTTCGGGGTTTTCTGTTAGAACCGAAAAAGTTTTTCCAACAATGGTTGCATCTGCTGAAGGTAGTGTTATTCCCCAAAGACCAATTTTCTTCTGGTGTTCTATTATTTCTCCTTTAGGAAGGGGACCTGGAATCTACAAACATGCATGATTCATTAACATTGGGAAAATTGCAAAGTATATGAAATATATTAAAAGGAAGAAATTCAAAAGTAAAACAAGGTCAACAACACAAGATTACATTAGTTTGAGTAAAACAATATTGTCAATCACAGAAAGTAGCGGTTTCTTCAAATTCCACTAATGATACCGCCGCCATAGGTGCTATTTGACAACATTTAGTACTAAATAACATATCGCGGAACAATAGTAATTTGTTCAGACTACTCGACGCTATAGCAACTCTATAACCACTATTTGACGATAAAGGAGTAGAACATATTATAGATGAATAGTGGAGTCAATATTTTAACATTCAAAATGACCTTGACAACATCCAGATGAAAATATGATGCTCAGTTGAAGAGATTGTAGTATAGTGTTAGGAATGAAGAATACTCTATGGTGTCAGTCTGTCAGCCATCTTCACTTCACTTCACATCTGAAGTTTACACTGGCGAATCATTCTTCGGCTGTGATTATGGCTACATTTGTAACACTCTCTTTGAAGATTATATGAAGACCAAGCTTGTTACATATGAAGACCAATCAAAGATTTAATGAAAACAATTGTCAAATAATCATATCAACAGACAAAGCTAGCAGTAATATTCCAAACAAACAAAAATCTGTCCAGTCCAAATGAGAATCTATCTAATAGGCATATGTTCTTCCACCATTGTGATCTGTTTTCCCTATTACTAACTTTTGAGAGTAAGACTACATACATACACCTTTCCCAAACTGGTAGGCAGCCTCCTAACAATCCTTTATAACTGATTGCTTGTACAATATCACCCATTCAAGAATTGCTCAATCTTTAATATACATGTTATAAGTATAAAGTATATAGACCAAAGAAAAACTCAACAAACAGGGGTACCAGACACAATTACAATTACACTAAAGATAAGTATTTATGCATACATTCAATCAAAACATACGGTACGGCCGCTTTATTATGCTCCTAAATATCTCTACAATCAAGTAAACCTTAGTTACTACCTATTAAGTACATATACAGACATCAACATGTCAGACATAGAAGTGATTGAATGTAATCACATGCGTCGGCAGTATCAGTATCGGACATTAAAACATGTCAGATACTAAACACCGTCAATCTTAAATGTCGGTGCTATATAGTTTACTACAACTATTATGATATATATATTGAATTCATACCACAGGCTTTGGTCTTTTGATTGCATGTGCATCCCTTCTTTGTCTCATCTTCTTCAAATCAGCAACAGCTAAAACAGCAGATTCAAAGGTACCAAAATTACCAACAACCCTCTTCTCTGACTCAACACTCAAAAAACCTTCAACCTTATTCGGCAAACACCCACCAACCCACTGCTTCAAATGAAACAACAAACCCATCTCAGCAGGAACAGAGTCAAACCCACAAGCAGAAACAATCAAAGAACCATTTTTTACACTTTTTTCATGATACCCAATTTCAACCCGATCCATAAACTCAGCCTCACCCGTTATATCCAAGTAATCACAACCCATTTCGACACACGCGGCGACGACCGGCTCGCCGTGGCGGCGAAAGGGACCGACGCAGTTGAGTATGAGACGGGTTTTGAGGCAGAGTGAACGGAGGGAAAGTGGGTCGGTTGTGTCGGCGATGAGAATGGGGATTGAAGGTGGTGGGTCGGGTCGGGCTGCCCATTGAAGGGTTTGGGTTAGTTTTGATGGGTTTCGACCAGCTATGGCTATGGCTATGGAGTTAAGACTGTTGTTGTTGAGGAATTTGAGAGATTCTTTGAGAACATGTTTTCCAGTGAAACCTGATGCTCCTAAGATTATGATGTCGTATGTTGTTCCTACGGCTGTTGCCATCATCACTTTTGTTCAAATTTCTTCCTTCAAACTAAACAGTTCTCATTAGGTTATTGTTATTGTTAAAGGAATTGGAAGATTGAGTAACAGTGCAAATATGAGTGCAGTATTTTGAAATAAATATGTTAAGTACTTTTTTGTCGATTATACTATCATGTTATCAATTATTTTACACACCTATGTTATTTTTGAAGTATTTTTTACTTTGTGTTTCTTTCTTTATTTTTTTTTTTTAAGTATTCTTTAGTTGTGTTGAGCAATCTTATCCTTGGTTACATGGCTTTAGAACCTTTACCAAATCGATTTCTTAAAAAAAAAAACCTTTGCCAAATCGATAATGAAATTAGAACCTCGATTCTTTGTTGTTGTAGTAACAGGTGCGTCATAATTAATCGAGGTTAAACTATTTTAACACACTAACCTACATCTACTTGCATGGATCCAGTATGTTTGGAATCCTCCACATTCACATATTTGGATTATTATAGTTCTAATTTAGCTCAGTTTTTTTAATTACAAAACAAAAACCCAACACTCTGATTTTGATTGAATGACCACAAATATCTTGAACCTGATTTAAGCTCGGTCCAAAATTCATATTGCTGTCAAGACCATTTTTTTTTTAAATATCACATTCACATAACATCTCGAACTTGATTCAGAAGTGTCTACAATACCTTCAAACCACCTTCATCACAGCAAAAAAACATTGAACACTTACACATTGCTTGTTTATTTTCCCAAAAGCCCTTCTAATGAAATACAATGAACAGAGGATTAGTTGTTGAGTCATCATGGTTGTATAAGATACATCGGTACACTGCAAAGTTATATACAGGTCCACCAAACATATTCCGATTGTGCTAACGTGTAAGCACTTAAATCTTATATGTCCACACAATTGAGAGCGAACTTACACCTTAATTAGTTGACCCTCTTAAATTGTTTTAAACAAATTCCATCATTATTTTCCTTTACTTTTTGACTCAATTCTTCCGCAAACTCTAAATTTTGCATTAAAAATTTAATCAATTAAAATCATACAAATCAAAAACTGAAGAGTATTAAAAGATGCAACTGAACACAAAAGGATTATGATTTGCTACACAATAACTTAGTCAAAATACGCAAGAACACCAAGAGTGACCATAAACTGAAAGTGCGGTAAGGTGTGTTCTCTTATAATCTGCACATGACAATGTGCACCAGAAACATAAAATACAAATCACTTCCACAACTTCCTCAATGACATGTTTTTCTCAGTCTCCTTCTTCATCACCTTGGCCACAGCCATCTCAAAATCCTCCTGTGTCACATGTACCCTCCTCTCTCTCAAAGCAAACATTCCAGCTTCAGTGCACACAGCCTACATAAAAAGCACATAAAATTGAGCATTAGGGCAAACTTGATATAATGTGTTGATTTATGCTTACAAACATCAACAAACAAATCATTCTACATTCTAGTTAGCATGAATACTTAAATTCATAGCAATTCACTTTTACCATTATGATCATGGTTTATGACTTATTTCTTGCAACATTCCAACATAATTTTCCCATAACATCACCAATTCCATTTGAATAGCAGGGTTTGTGGAATGGGATTCACTTATCAATTGTAATAAAATCTTCTCACTTTTTCATAAAAGGAGCTGCATCTTGTCAAAAAGACATACATGTCAACAACAACACTGTCATTGTCAACTTCACCAACAGCATGCAATAAACCCAAACTTTGATCAAGATGACAAAGTTTGCCAAATGACCCAGTCACCCTCACCACTATGAAGTGTTTATAGCTGTTAATATATCCTGCAATACCAAACTGGAACTAGTAACTCACCCATGTTTAGTTCCCCATTACCCAACGACCCGATCAACTATCATCTAGTCTTAACTATGCAATAAACCCAGGTCTCCCCTTGAACCTCCCCACACCAATCTGTCTCTGCCAAAAGTATGTGGTGAGTGTTTAATCCTAGGCAACAGTTTTCTTTCTCACAGTTCTTAATTTTCTCTTCATTCTGAAATGAACTGATTTATGACAACCAGTTTTATATTTCATACTATCGAAACACTTGATTTTCCTCATGACCTGAGATAATAATATCTTAGACAACAACAACACATTAATGTTGGTTAAAACTTTTACTTTCGTTTCGCATTGTAAAATTTCTCTGAAACCTTACCAATCAAACAAAGTGAACACATGCAAGATTATGTTTTGCATGACGGGAATATTATATGAAAATGAAAGGAACCTGTTATTTATCTCAATAAGTGCAACTAGAGTAAAGCTTTACAAGAACCAAATGAATTCAGCTTTTCAACTACTAATTGCTTCAACAAGGTCGAGGACAATTTTTTAGACGATAATAGAGCAGCAGGATAAGAAAAAAAGACGCAGTGCAAATTAAGAACATACCTTAAGCTCAGCACCAGATGCTCCATTCATCTTCTCAGCAATCTTCTTCAAGTCAATACCACGCATTAAATTCATTCTTCTTGAATGGATTTTCAAGATATCTCGGCGAGACTGCATAAAATACAGTCGTTTTCAGTAATTGTTATATGTATGCTGAAGGTGCATCATCTTTCTCGATACAATCATATCAAAGGGAAACATAAAGACAAAGATACAAACCTCTTCATTAGGATTTGGAAATTCAATTTTCCTGTCAATCCGTCCAGGTCTCAGAAGTGCTTGATCCAGGATATCAATCCGATTGGTAGCCATCAAAACCTATAATTGCAATTCTCAGTATGTCCTCTAAATTGCGAACGTATAACTCAAATTAGGAATATATAGAGTTAATAGTATATGTCGATCTGTTACAGCTTTATATTACATTATCCATAGCATCCCTCTAATACACTATCGTAGCATCATTAATAAAAATAACCTTGATCTTATTGGAAGCTTCAAATCCATCCAACTGGTTGAGAAGTTCCAGCATAGTACGCTGCACTTCACTATCACCATTGCCACTTCCAGATTCCATACGAGCAGATCCAATACTGTCAATTTCGTCCATGAAGATAATTGATGGAGCATGCTCCCTGTGAAAAGGAGTAGTGTTACATATCATATGGGTTAAGCAAGTCTTCAGAGCGCTAATTGCATTGTACTTCAAATGAGCATGTAAACTCATGAATCAAAGTTGTGAGACATAGTTTTTTTAAGGAATATGCACACCACATTACAATTATACATTTTATATAACTTCAAATTTGAAATTCAAAAACTCAGTTACTACAGATCTATCTTCATCCTAAGTTGAGTTTACTTGTGCCCATCAGATATATCTTCAATCATAAAAGTCATGGAAGTCAAGAAGACGTCATTTTTCTCCCTTTTATGTTGAGGCTACACATAATGAATGGAGTAAGTTGAGTGAAGAGGTCAAACCTGGCCATAACAAAAAGTTCCCTGACCATTCTAGAACCTTCTCCGATGTATTTCTGAACAAGTTCAGAACCAGACACCCTGATGAATGTACAATCAGTATGATGTGCTACTGCCCTAGCCAACAATGTTTTTCCTGTACCAGGTGGCCCATAGAGCAAGACACCCTGTGATACGTAAAATAGAGTAAGCAAGCATAAAAAATAGCAGCTATGTAAGATGACAGAGGATGGCAAATTCAGCTATAACTCATGCGATATTACCTTTGGTTGAGCTATTCCAAGACTTTCAAACAACTCAGGATGTTTAATTGGAAGCTCAATGACCTGTAAAATTTGATCATATACATGAGGTCAAAAAACAGTAATGGTTTTTCGAATATATAATACTATACTAAAATATACATACAGAACTTAAATGAACATAGATAAATACTTCTCAGACTCAACAGAAAATGAAATTAGAAGTTTAAATACTAATATCAAAAGAAGTCATGCAACTTACCTCTTTTATTTCCTTGATTTGTTGGTCTAAACCACCAATCATGTCATATGTAGAATCAGGAACTTTCTCAACTTTCATCAGATTAACCAATGGATCAACTTTGCTGGGAAGAACTAAATGAAGCACATAACTGTCGTTGCGAAGAGCAACTCTTGTAGATGGAGTAATCTTTGTGATGTCAATATTTTTATCAATATCAACAACATATTTCCCTTCTGGATGGACCTGAAGAAAAGTAATGGAAAACTAAGTACTTTGTCTAGGAGTTTTTGTTCTTGTTTTATTAATTTCATGCACAGATGGATATTGTCAGCCATTAGATATAGCCATGAGTTCATGACTAACAGGAAACAGAAGATTTTGGATATTAGTCACCATTGGAGTGAGTTTTAAGGATAAAAATCTCATAAGCTATCCAAGATTCAGGACTATTTTAGGACATAAAACATCACATTGCATTTAAGGAAGACTACAATGTATAACTCCAACTATTTTCGTAAGTATTTAGATTAATCAATACGGGGTTTAGAAGCATAGATCAACAAAAATGGATGAAACAGTAAAGCCCATGGACCCGAGGATGCATAAGTGTCCTTCAAATAGTATTGTGCTAGAGGTAGATGAAAAGTTTTCATAAGACCACGACAACTAATGATCCAGAGTTGAAGCTAAAACAACATTCTTACTCATTAGTCTATACCAAAGTGAGACACAGACAAATTCCAACAATGAATAATAATGAAAATAAAGAGAAAGAGGGAGAGATGTCAAGTCCAGCAGATGTTAATGTTGTCAACCGCGGATTGCGGAAAATATCTGATTGCTGAAATTCCGCTACGCCATAGTGCTATAGCCACACTATAGCGGCTATTTGACAACATTTTGTAATAGTGTATTATGGAACAATAGTGGTTTCACCGAATGCTGCTACGCTATAGCGGTATAGCGCCACTATAGCTGCTATTTAACACTGAGCAGATGATAATGATAGACTGATATATAACAGTACAGAGAGCGAAAGAAAAAACAAAATTATCTATCATGGTGGATCAAGGCGGAATCAGAACGGAAAGTGAGCTGACCTTGACCAAGACTTTGTTCTTGCCCATCACTTTAACGACTTCACCAACATATGAACCAGGCTCCTGAAGAAGCTGCAGTTCTTCCCGAAGCATCCTCACTGTCCAAATTGCAATTGAATCAGGGGCAAATCCAGAAAAGTTATTTATGGGGGTGCAGAACAATTTGACAATGACTTGGAATATGCATGAAAAAAATAACTTTAATACATCATATTCTTGAAGGCGTATAAAAATGATAGTAAATCAGTCAAGGATCGATGAATTTGAATACATCAGTATGTGTAAAGTGATATAGCAAATGATAGTCCAACTGATTTAACAGCAAAAGAAAATGCACTTATGAATAACCTTCCTAATAAGTTTGATGTAATAGAAAATATGAATTTGAAAACTGGGAGGAGCTCCACAGCTCACACCTATATATTATTTATTGGATAAATGAATAATATAACCCACAGTTTAATTTGATTATTATTATTAATCAGTAATCTGTTGATGCTGTGTCGATATCTTATCATTTTTGTGTCTGCCACTTTGATAAAACACTGCTCAAAAGATAATATTTGTTGTAAAACTGTCGACTCCAAAAACACAGTCTTGAATCTCAAATATATAACAGAAACAAACAAAACCTACTTATCCTTGTTTTTTTTTTTTTCCTTTTCTTCATTGTGACTGTGTATATATAGTAATCATCCCAAATGTCCATGCTAGCCACACCCAAACCCTCATAAACACGACAAAGTTTGCCAATGACTAAGTCACCCTCACCATTGGAAAGTGGAAACCACTCTCGATTTCTCCTACAAGATTTTGTCTTTAACTAGTAACCACCCTTGTTAGATTGCATATTACCCAGACCCAACCATCCTCTAATCACAACCATCCTCTAACCTTAAATATACGGAATCCAAATCCGGGACAAACAATCACACATACCACATCCTCTTATTATCTATTGAATAGAATAATTGTAGTAGAAACAAAAACAAACAAGCAAACAATATATTGATAAATATAGAAATTGAAGAATAAAAAGAGGATTAGGGTTAGAGTAAACGAACCCCTAGAATTGAGCTCGTTACGTTGCGCCTCAAGACGGTTAAGATTATGATTCTTTTGACGTTGAAGGAGCTGTAGCTCATGGATGTGCTGAGTATAGTATTGACGGAGACCCTCGCCTTGTTTGGTTGGTTTGGCAGAGCAATGCTCCTCCGGTGCACCCTCGGCATGCTTCACTTCTACTCCCACGGCAGCCATAGATCAGATCCGATCAACTCTACTGTAAAATACAATTTTTAATTTCAAAGTCTGAATTCAAGAACCCTAATTCTACAAATCAGATTCAAGAACATAACCTAATAACCCTAATTTATAATCAACCCCCCAAATTCCAAAATAAGAGGGAAAGAATCTACCTTTATAAAATCAATACGATAAATCCTCCTTCTTCGGACGCGATGGTGAAGTTGATGATGTTGTGAGGGTATTTGATTTTGGTTGAATTGAATTGGGGTATGCGACAAGTTAATGTAGATACTATATGTCGGTATTTTATATATTATTTTTATTATTAATCTATGACTTAATGGGCTTTGCTATTTCTTATTCAACAAGTAAGGTGAGACTGCAACTATTCGCACCACCCACTTCTTTTCCTACTACTGTCATACCAAGTTTTTTCATTTAATAAACCTTCAATTCGGTCCCAAACTTATCATACTCTATTTTATTTGATGCGTAAAATAAAAAATATATGATAGGTGATCTCTAAATTATTTGTAATTCATTAAGTTAGTTCATGAAATGTTATTTTTTGTCCTATTTTTATACGTAATCTCTAACATATGATAGGTAATCTCTAAAATATTTATAGAGATTGAATATATTTTTAATCTCTATAAATGGTGTTTCTTTGATGATGTGTGATGAATTTGTGTGATGAATGTGTTTGAATATGTATTGTGTGATGAATGTGTTTGAATGTTTTTAATCTCTATAAACGAATATGTTTGATGAATTTGTGTGATGTTGTGCATATGACTAATGGTGTTCAATTGATGATTGTTATTTTGGTGATGGCGATGAAGTATATCTACTTGACTTAGTGATAAAATGATAGTGCATAAACTTGTGATATCTTATTGATGTGCTTGTTTAACTAAAAAGATGTACATGAGAATATGATCTTTGGATCTTGAATTGTATCATATGTATGTTGTTGTCTTGAAACAATTCTTATGTTCTTGATTCCATTTGTTGAGTATTTATCACCCTTTTGCGGATTATGCTTATGCCACTTGTGGTGTAGACGTGCAGGTTGAGGACGCATGATAGGCGTGAGTACCCGAGGACAACTTGACGCTTCTTTGCTTTTATGTTTTTGCTCTTTGAGACTAGTTGTAGGCTCCGATATGATAAAATATTAGAAACTCATAAATATTTTCAAAATATAAATATTAATGCAGTGTTTCTATTAAATAAATTTTAATTTTATATGAAAAACATCGTTCAACGTTTGCACTGCACTCGTTGCAAAAAAAAATTGAAGGACATCCGTTGAAGATTTTATGTGTTTATATCTCCTGATAAACAAGTTTTTATAAACATATATGAGAAAGTCAATATGATAAACTTTTGGAACCTCACGACTATTTTTAAAATATCTACATTAATCTAGTGTTTCTATTTGATAATTTTTTTTATATTTAAGCTATTGTTAAATATTTGCACCGCAATCGAGATGATTTTTATATATGCAACATAAATTTTTTTATGTTCCAATATGCGATAGTTGAGATGATTTTTTCCTAAACTCGTGACTATTTTCATAATATCAATATAGTGTTTCTATGAAATATTTTTTCCTTTATATATAAAATATCGTTAAATATTTGCATTGTAATCGTTGTAGATTTTATGTGTTTATATCTGAAAAATCAAATTTTTTATTTACCGATATAAGAAAGTTCATCTGATTCTCTCATTAAATGCAACAATCCCCAACATATGATAGTGGTAGAGCTGCAACCTTTGAACCACCATTCTATCATTGCTCGCCCTAGCCTTATTATCAAAATCTTCATAAACACTACCTTGCAGTTCCAAAAGTTTCTCAACACAACCTTCTATGACGAAGTTAGATATTATAACCTCATCTTTGGCAAAACTAAAGAGAAGCCCACGAATGTTGGCTCGCATATGCTGATGTTCTGCGCCATAAAGATTGATGAATTCCATTAAGGCACCTCCTTTTACAATTGCGGTTAAGATTATCCTTGCCTAACTTACACGATATTGCGAGAGTATATACTCTGATGTCTTCATTACATGATTCAAGTGTTTGCATCAATAATGGAATAACTCCAATTCGTGCAACAATCTTATATTCTCTCTTTTCTTTGATTATCTAAGAAGGACACTTAGTCCCAAAGTTACGGTGTCTTCAGAAGTCTCGTCGCTTCTGATTAGGTTAATAACAAGTTGAAATATTTGGTTCGTTGAAAAACCCTCGCACTTTACTAAACTAGGAGAAAAGACCAATAGATTTACAATCAACCGAAACACGGAACGATGAATTTCTTCATCATTGCAAACCAACATATCAACTAGAGGCAAAAAAAAAAAAAAAATCGGAGCAATAACAATAATATCGTCAGAATTGGCACAATATTTTGAAAGCTTTTCTACCACACGAGACGCATATGCTTTCACTTTTATATCTACTGAATTTTCAAAACATTGGTGAAATAATTGAACTACATCGTTTATTTGAAAGCTATGTGGGATATCAGTGAGATGAACAACTGTATTCATCGTTTTGCAAACTGCTTTGATAATATCAGTTGTGGGTTCCACATGTTGACTCCTCCTTGAAGCGTTCATGATGTTATTAATCACACTAGTACACGAATCAGCTGTTTATGTTTCTAAGTTTGGAACCGCATAAGAGTTTCATACCAAAATTTACACATTAGTGTAGATGACCTATTGATGTGCTTTACTATAACATTTAGTAACTCTTCATACACAATCAAGTTTAGAGTTGCAGTAGCAGAAAGTAGAGGTTGGAGAAGATCCATAACTTCTTTGTATGTCTTCAACTTCTCCACGTATGCAGTGTTGTTGTTAAAATCAACATTTTTAAGAGTTTCAAAGATCTCAACAATACTAGTTTTGACCTCGGCCTTTTTACGTTTCTCTGAGATGATTCGCCACAATCCCATTTCCGTTTTAAAACTAATGATATTTTAAAAATACCAACATTAATAAAGTATTTTTTATTGATTTTATTTTAAATACAAGTTAGGGAAATTAAAAGATTAAGATAAACCATTTTCCTAGACATGACATAAAATAGTATAATAAACTTTTTTCCCCTATATTCATGAAATAATACATGTTTTCCTCCTATATTTTAATTGAATTGAATAATGAGGAGAAGAAAGATGAAACTTATATTTTGTAAAATGACCACCAAACACATAAAATTAAGAAGATCATGAGTTATAAAATGGACAATTATGCAATTTTGTTGGAGTACAATTTTTATATATTGTTAATATTAGATAACATACTACATGACCATTTGGAACGCATGATCCTTAAAAATCGATAACAAACTTCTTTAAAAATGAAGAAATGGGAGCAATTTTTCTCTTACAAAAAGTGGAGCACACAATTGAATATTATTAAAAAAATCGATAACATACTAACGATTGTTGATATATTGAAAATTATGTTTTTTCAAAATTCTATGATATCAACTTTCTCGGTACATATTTATTTCAACAAATATAAGCACATAAAATCCTGAGTGCGGCGCATATATTTAACGATGTTTTGGATATACAATAAAAAACTATTTAATAAAAACACTACATTGGTATTGATATATTGAAAATAATAAAGGATTTCAAAATTTTACGTATCAACTTTCTTATATTGATACATAATAATATGCTTCTGCAGATAAAAACACATAAAATCTACAACAATAATGGTTTAAATATATAACAGTGTTTTACTTATGAAATAAAAAGTTATTTAATAAAAACACTACATTTGGAAAATAGTCACGAGTTTTTAAAATTTTATCATATCAACTTTTTCATATCGACACACAAAAATGTGCTTTCGCTGATATAATTATATAAAATTCGCAACGAGTGTCGTGCAAATATTTACGTTGTTTTGAATAAAAAATCAAAAATATTTATTCAAAAAACTACATTAATGTTGATATTTGGAAAATAGTCACGAGTTTTTAAAATTTTATCATATCAACTTTTTCATATCGACACATAAAAATGTGCTTTCGCTGATATGATTTTATAAAATTCGCAACGAGTGTCGTGCAAATATTTACGTTGTTTTGAATAAAAAATAAAAAATATTTATTCAAAAAACTACATTAATGTTGATATTTTAAAAATAGTCATCAATTTTTAAAATTTTATCATATCGATTTTCTCATATCAGTATATAAAAAGTTTACTTCTGCAGATATAAGCACATAAAATCCACAACGGATGCGGTGCAAATATTTAATGATGTTTTGCATATAAATTTTTTTTTAATTGAAATATTACATTAATATTAATAATTTTCATTTAAAATCTTTAAATATTTCACAATATTACCAATATAGATGTTTTTTTTATATAAATGACGTAATGTTACACGACCCGTACAAATGCACCGGTCTTGCTCGAGTTTTATAAATAATTCACAATAACAATAAAACATTAATTTTTGAAGGAAACAATAAAACATTAATGTTTCTCATTCTTTTATGCTTTTTAATTGTTTTAGATTTTTTTTCTATACAATTAATGAAATATGATTTTGTTATACAATTTAAATTTTCTTTTTCCCACAAAATTGACTATTTTTTTTTTAATCTGTGTGAAATTGGAAACAAGACATAATTTTAGACAAATTGAAAAGTATAAATTATATACACGACCAATGGGAAGTTTGGTCTATCGGAAAGTTTAAACTCCGTTAACATAGAGAATCAAAGTTTAAGTAACAATTGAGAAGATGATTACATTTTATGGCCGAAAATGTCTCAAATATATAAGAGTAATGTTTGGTGGAGACACCATCCACTCATTCTACATCTTGAGTGGGCTTCATATTTTCACAATCTCTTCTTATCTTGTTCTTCGAAAGGTGTGAATGTGGATCCCACTCAAAGTGTAAAATGGTTAAATGAGGTTGTTCACTAAACATTACCCCAAATATAATTATATGAGGAGAAACCTATAGAAAAGACAAATGATTGATGAACACCTGACCTATCCATTCTACATTGCATTTAAGGTGGAATCCAAATTCACACTTATCAAGCCACAAAACAAGGAGAGTGAATGTAAATGTGAAATCCATCTGATGCATAGAATAAGTTAATTTGAAATGAGTGATGGTTGGCTTAGATGGGCTAAATGTGCATTTCTTCTTATTCAAATTGAGTATATATACATGAGGTTGCTAACTTAGAGCAACCTAAAATTATTTTTTTCAACAAGAGCAACCTAAAAATATTAATGTCAAAATTAGCAAGTGTGCACTTGATTTGGGCAAAAAAGGATAATTTAGTAAAATTCACTTGCTTCTATTCAAACCAATTTAAAATAATGGACAATTTAGTAAATTGCACTCAATTTTTATCTTTCAATAAAACATTCCAAAATCTGCTTCCTAAATTTATAAAAATAATTTTCTGTTTAAAATTTGTTTGAATAGTAACAAGTGATATTTTTGCCCAAATGAAAAAAGGCATAATTGCTAACTTAGACCTTAATGTTTTTAGACCAACTTAAAAACATTAGAGTTTAAGTTAACAAGTGTGCACCTTTTCATTTGGATAAAAAAACCACTGTCCCCATTCAAACCAATTTAAAATAAAGGATAATTTAGTAAATTACACTCAATTTTTTTTCTTTTAATATCACAGGAGGAAACTTTGCGCAGAGTTCGATTACCATTAATGGGTGGCTCCGCGATTTCTTATGGGCGCAGGCATCCCAGGTAATTCAGTCTTATGGTTCCTCATTATCTGCATATGGGCTTTTAGTTTAATGTTTCTATTCATCGGGCATGGTTATTCGCAAGAACTTATTGAATCCATTGTTTGGGCTCATAATAAATTAAAAGTTGCTCCTGCTACTCAGCCTAGAGCCTTGAGCATTGTACAAGGACGTGTTGTAGGAGTAACCCATTACCTTCTGGGTGGAATTGCCACAACGTGGGCATTCTTCTTAGCAAGAATTATTGCAGTAGGATAATGGCTAGGAGGATTTGAAAAGCATTATGGCATTAAGATTTCCAA
>Ga0315914_1004494_pt1 | contig 20838 bp, 8 predicted proteins | sample MpolenodulesMG_FD_203920 | JGI IMG/M metagenome (GOLD analysis project Ga0315914, IMG submission 203920) | Medicago polymorpha root nodule microbial communities from Los Angeles, California, United States - elongated nodules | ecosystem: Host-associated > Plants > Roots > Nodule | place: USA... | reverse complement strand
CGTATTAAATTTTGATTTATATAGAGAATTGGTAAAGTGAGAAGAAGAAGACGGTGACTTACATGCCATGTGTGCTGTAGTCAACAATGTTAGCCTATAATGGATGGAAATGACTAATGTGGGGGGTATGGATTCCAATGAACCCGTATTTAATTTTGATTTATATAGAGAATTGGTAGAGTGAGAAGAAGAAGATGGTGACTTACGTGCCACGTGTACTGTAGTCATTAGCCTATAATGGATGGAAATGACTAATGTGGCACCAATTAAAAAAAAATAAAGGACATGTTTGCACATTTTTTTAAATAAGGGACCAATGTGAACCTCAAAAAAGTGTTTAAACTTTTTTTAATCTCATTGAATTGTTCCATTTAATATAAGTTTGTTGATTCTCTTTCTCCACTATTATTCTCTTATTTGCTAGTTACCTCTATTGTTGGAAACCAGTCTCTCATCGTATACAATTCATTATTCAATATAAGCTTTGATTTAATTCTATGTCTAAAGTTTTTCCGATGTGCACTCCGAAAAAGATTTACAGACTTAGCAAGTGTGAGACATCGTCTTGCTATTTAAGGGATATGTTTTAAGCCATGCATAAATGTTAATGCCTATACATAGAGTTAGGTTTATATTCACGTTCAACTATATGATCATATGTTATTGAATCAATAAACTATTTTGCTCAACGTCAGAATTCGATTGATAAAATGGATTTCGTGCCGTTAGGCAAACATGTCAACGTACGACGAGGGATAGGTGAAGTTATATTTGAATTTTAGAAAGTGTACAATCGATCAATGTGAATCATTGAACGTGAAGTTTATTTCAACCTGTTATTTACAATTATGATAAACAAACAACTTTGCTTTCCAAATTTGATTTGAATCGTGTGTAAAAAGAATAGTTTGAACTAATGTGCGGTCTTTGTGGTCTAATACGTAATTTTTTAGAAACCGGCACGATGCTTATAGTGGTGCAGAGGACACACAAACATCCTCGCATCACACACCGAACTCGATAGTGTTTGGTGTGAAAGGAAATATATTACAGTCTAGAGCATATCATACGGTTGATATACATTTCGTTGTTTTTCGCGTTGCACATATCATACGAAGAAGCTTTTTCCTAAAAGTTTTTTTCATTTTAGAGGTTCCCTAAAAGATACTCCTTCCGGTCTCGTATGTAAACAACAATAAAAAAAATAATCACGGTCTCAAATATAAACAAAATTAAAGTCTACTATAATTATTATATTCAACGACACTATTCCAAATTATCCTTAAATTAAATTTTCATATTTCAATGTTTTCAACAATTTCCAAAACACTTTTAAGGGTAAAATTGAAAATAGTGTTTTTTTTCTCTTTCCGACAGCTTAAATGTTTTTAGACAATTTTTTATAGGGTGCGTTTTTTTGGTTTTTTACTTACATATTACAACCGGATGGAATAATGTCTCCGTAAGAATGACACCTTCACCTTATAAATTAGTTTTGTAAGAATGAATTATGTCATATATAAAAACCTAAAATGAGCAATTAAGTGAGATAAATTATAGTACATAAGATTAAATCAATGGAAAAATACAATTAATGTATTATTTGATATTCTAAGAAAATAAAAGATATGAAGAGTGAAAAAATGTAAATGTGAGAGACACGGAAATTAATGAGTAGGGGAGTATATAATTTCGACTATTTCCAACCTGAACCTTGACCTCTGTCTTGTATTGATATACAGTTGCACGATATCTTATTTAAGTTTGTTATTATCATGTGAAATAGTATGCTTGACAATTTCTCATTCACCTGTCACGTAGTAAATGTTTTGAAGAACCATATCAACTTTGGTGTGTTAAAAAAAAAAATTGAAGGAAAAAAAAAAACTTAAAATGTTAGTGATTATTACTATTATTTTCTGAGGGGATGTTAATAATAATTATTTTTTCTGAAGGAAGTAATTATTATTATTTTGTGACCACTCTATTTTTACATTCTTTCTCTATAATGTGCAGTACACTTTAAAATGCAATTCCTAATTCATATGGCATGGCATATTCGCTCGCTATATGTTTGGAGAGAGCAATGCTCTATTTTGGGATGTGAATGTGGCTATTGATGAGTGGATACAATTTCCATCACTTTCAACTTCAAGTACAAGGACCCTAACAAAAGCATGAAAGACTAGTACACTACACTCACGTGTAAAATATTCATGGTGTGCTGCTCATTTCTTTGTCATGGTCAATGCAGTTGCGGGCTACATGAACTTTATCAGTTTATCCCCATTTTGAATCTTCATATTCTTACTATTTTTTTCCAATTTTGAATCCAATGACCTGAAGGTTATTTTTAAGTTAAATAAATACAAAGAATATTGTACCCAAAAAAAAATACAAAGACTAAAACGAGTAATTAATAGCCCAATTTATAGGCTTAGGTTTTATTCTCATCTCTAAACTTTTGTTTTCAGACGGTTCGTTGTATCGTTGTAACTTTGTTTTGTTTCTTTATGCACTACTTGTGCTAGGGAGCAAAACTTTTGGTTGTCAATATATATCTCATTTTGACTTGTTCAAAAAAAACAATAGCCCAATTGTTATATATATACAAATTCAAACGAAATGTATAAATAAATAACAATACAAAGAGCTGTTTTTATTTGTGATTTATTTATTTATGAGCTTGCTTAATATAATGGGTAACCTTTTTTTTTCACAGAATAATGGGTAACCCATAACCCAATTTTTATACTGTTATTATATATATATATATATATATATATAAAGTAATAATAATAATATCCTTCCTTCAAAAAAAAATAATAAAAAGGTATCAGGAGAAACATGAGGAGCTGTTTTAATTTGTAATTGATTTTTTTTTTTTGTGAGCTTGGCTATTAATGAAATTAAACCCATCGTAGTATACGAATGGGCAAACTTCATCATTGTCTAAAACAGCCTGCTTTAATCTTCGGAGAATGATGGATGGTACGAAGCATTGCATTTGAAAATAAAATCGACGAAGAGCAATGTTATGTTATTAAATTGAAACTACATGTTTGTCCATTACTTTTTTTTTTTTTTTGAAGCAAATGGAGCGTAGATGGAAACCATCTCCTACACTTTAGATATACTACATATTTGTCCATTACTTTTTTTTTAAAGCAAATGAACATAGATGGAAACACTCTCCTTAGATATATTAAAATGAAAATAAAAGAGGGGACATAAACATAACTCAGTTAACAGTGGCGGATCTCTTAAGGGGCAGGTAGGTATCATGACATCCCCCAGATTTCCCTTATATACTATATTAGGTGTAATATATCAATAACAATTTGGCTGTTGCAATGGTAAGGGGGGTGCCATAAATTGGTTCCGGTCGCGGGTTCAACACTACCTGTTGTCCATAGAAGTTTGGCACCCCCAACAAATTAGCTCAAGATCCGCCATTGTCGGTCAAACCATATAAACTGCCCCAGTGAATATATAAATCATTCAAATACAACAAAAATGGTCTAAATGAAGTCGAATCAAACACACAGACACACTCCTCAAGCACTATCCAATGAACCTGCGTACAAGCGCACGAAACCAAGCTTTAACATCTCGTAATAAAATATGTACTCGTATCATTTTCTGAAATTTTCACACTTTTAATTATAATCAAATATATTTTGTAACACATTCCATTAAAATATTATCCAAGCTTTTTTTTAATGAAAAATATTATCCAAACATAAACAATACTACACACACTCGTTAGACCTAAGTTTACGAAAAAATAATGCTAGCTCAAACTTACTTTTACAGACTTTAATCTAAAGACGCTAAAATTTTATGTTTTTGGCATACTTAATTTATTTCAATAAAAAAATTTGAAGAAATTTTATTTCAATAAATCCCCTATTAAAAAATAAATAAAATTAAGGAGATAAATTATTTATTTTTATATGGAAAACATACGAATTTGGTATGTTACTTATTTATATTAATTGTAGTTGAGAAAATTAACAATAATAAGAAATAGACAAATATCTAAATTGATTGCATTTCCTATTTATCACGATGTAGTTGAGAAAGTTAACAATGATAAAAAATAAACAAATATCTAAATTGATTGCATTACCTATTTATCACGATGATTGTGATGAGATTATTAGTGGGCAGATTAGATTCCTTAATAATATATCCGATCTTAAATATATGTAAAATAAATTTTTGTAAATTTATTAAATAAATGATATATTTTGTCTAAATTATAAATATGATATAAAACAATTATTGAAAGAAATGAAGAAACTAAATCGTTTAACATAGATTCAAATATAAATGGATGCTAGTAAAAATCTTATCGCACAATCAGGCTATAACCGTTGAATCTTTAATATCATTTTTTTACAATGAATCTTTAATATCCTATGTTATAGAATCTTAAGTTAAATATGTTTTTGTTTTTTTATAAATATTGCGATTTTTCGTTTTAGTTTCTCTAATTTATTTTGCTTTCCATTCACATTTTTGTCTCTGCTTACCTTTCATATTTTTTAATAAATTTTTGTCGAAATATTTAATATATTATAATAAAACCTTATAAAAAAATTAGTTTTTTTATTTTAACAGAACATGAATATTAAATATGAATTTATAAATAAAATATATTTAATTCATAATGTATTAAGAAAATTAATTTTTTTTAAAAGAGAATTCAATAATGTAGTTAACATGATTGCACGAAAAAAAAATCAAATTTTTAAAACCCTAGTTGTCACCACCTATATTCTTATTGTCTATCGAAGATAAGTGAATTGGGGTTAATTTTGACTAAGAATCACCCATCTGAATTATTTTTTTCTTCTCTTTTTAGTTAATAAGCGATTTCCATGTATTTTCAGTTTGCTTTGGTAATTTCGTCATCTTGGCACGACTTTGTTTGTTTTGATTTCCCGTCTTTATGTAATGTGTTTTTTATTTCCCATCTTAATGAGGTGTTTATTTGATTTAAGTTATCTGTATTAGGGTTAAAAATTAGTTTTGAGCAAGTGCAGTTTAAATCGATGACTTTAACGAAGTGAATGTTGCAAATCCAGAGACATAAGTATTTCACAGACTTGGATATAGTAATATTTTTAGGCAAAGATACTTTGCCGTTTTATGTTATTAACATAAATGATGCGAGTTTGTTCGTAGATCCTTTTTGTGTTCAGCGGCTTTGAATTTGTATTTTATCGATGTACTATACCAATTTGAGTAAATGAATATTGTTTATTTTTGTATAAAAAAATTATTTTTGAATAATACGCATGGATTAACTTAAAAACATGAGACTGAAAACGGCGATGGAAAACTTTTGGGAGACTACCAGTCAAAGAAAAATACTAGAAGACTATAAAAGAAAATTAGAATATTCATAGGGATAAAAAACATACTTAACCATAAAATTTTTATTTATTTATTTTTTTATAAATGAGATGTATGCTTATTTGTTTTTTAAATAGAAGGGGAAAAACTAGAAAAAGATTCAAACTAGAGTCGAACAAACCCTACGTTTATGCCATATGTTATGAGGATAAAGACCATATCATGAAGAGCTTCATACAAGAGTGTTATCGCTTGGAATACATTTTTTAGTTAGGAAATCAGATGCGGCGTCAAACTCACAAAATTTGTCGCAAACTAACCATCCAATCTTTACGAAAAAGGTGTTTGATAGTTATGATCAAATTTCTATAGTTGTGACATGCATTCAAATTCTTTTAGAGGAGATCAACAACAATAGTTAAATGAGAGAGAGAAAAATCATGCTTATTTATTTAATTAAATTTTTACACTATAATTCGTCAAAAAGAAAAGCTTTTCGCAATACAATATTTTTATTTTTTGACAAATTTTACAACACAATATATGAAGCCCTGTATGTGATTATTAAATCAATTCAAACATTTGCCTTTTGCGGTATATATACAAACACAGTCGCTACAAAAACAACATTCCATGGCATTATTCTCTATCAATATAAAACTCGTATACAGCTTTCCAACCAAGAAAAAGGTGGATATTAAGTAACTTTCAAGTACATTTTTATTATAAGCAACTTTCAAGTGTTTCTCAACCAATAAACAATTTCACAAGTAGAAATAGAAATATAAAGCTGTGAAAAACAATTCGTCAATTCTATTGGTAGTAAATCCAAACAAAATTCAACAATTTAAGCACTGTCTACACTCCAATATTCTTTGCTCGTTTAGCATATGACATGTCACATGTGTTTATCCTTTGTAGAATCAAAATTCTATCACTCACACCACACCATGATTGATCATTCTACAAAAATTTAACAAATTCACCAAACCAAAGAAAAACAGGTTTAGATCCCGTGCTTTCGCGATTCTCATAATTTTCAAAGATACGGTATATAAATGTACAAGCACACTATTCATAATTTTTTTTTTACTTTCCCGAAGAGATAAATACCGTGTACACCGTAATCATTATTATAAACAAAAATCAAAATATAAATATTTTTTTCCCTTTCCCAAGGAGATAAATACTGTGTACACCGTAAATAGTGACAGGAGGTAAGACAGACATTCATTTATAAATACAATTGATTCTACATTCGTTAGTTTTTTTTGTTAGTAATAAATAATATAGTAAATGCCCTAGTTGATTCCTCACAATTTTTTCGCAAACCAATTTAGCTTAAAAAAAATAAATTTAATCTTTAATTTATTATAAAAGAGAGATTAATTTATATTCGACATACGATTCTTCCCGGTGTTAATTTAGGTGAGTTAATTTATCTTCATTAATTTTTTTTATCTTTGATATAAAAATATTAAGAACTAGTTTGAATTTTGATTTTGTCTTAAACTAATTGGGTTGAAAGAAAATTACGATTGAGATGTAATTACCAAAGAAAATGTATGAAACAAAGACCACTGTGATTACACTCAAAACTTTCACTTCTTCTCACTTAAAATATGTCAATCAAATCATCTAATTATTTGACAAACAAAAATTTAGATTTAAAGAAAATTGTGAGCGATCAAATTAAATTAAATATTTTTTTAGTGAAATTAAATTAAATATAATACAATACTAAGTCGTACTACTAAATTAACTTACACTACCAAAAAAAAATTAACTTAACAAAGTCATTAAAAAAATTAACCTAACAAATATATTTTCTGAATAAAATAAATGTAAGAATGTAGGTAGGAGTAGTAATAAATGTGAAAAGCGGCATAGTAAAAAAGAAAGAAAAAAACAAGGAAGAAGAGGATAACGAATAAATGATAAAAATGGACAAACAAGCAAGTTAAAAACACGCGCGAAACACAAGCGCGTTAGTTAATGAGCTGTTTTTCTTTTCGGACAAGGTAACAGGATAGGAATGGTTTGAAGTAGAAACAAACATAATAAAAATAAAAATAAAAATCAATAAATTCCATTCCAAAGGGTAAAAATTAGTTTCCTTCTTTGTTTCACGCATTTTCTTCCCTTAAATCAACTCTCTTTCATCTTTTGTTTTTTCTCTTAAATTATTATTGTTTCTAACGAAAAATAAATAATTATTATTATGATTAATTAAATAATTAAAAAAAAAACGCGGCTGCTGTATTCACCAAAAACAGAGAGAAGAGAGAGAAAGACAGAGACAACAAACACAAACCCTGTTGTGTTGTTGATTCGATCGTAGCTACAAACAATAACATTCAAACTTTCTTAATTTTCAACACACACGTTTTTTTCTTTTCATTTCTTTTTCGATTCGCTTGTTCTTAATTTTATTGTAATTTTTTCATTTTGGTTGAATTTGAGGTTTTGATTTCTACATAATCGTGTTGGTTATTATTATTTTCAATTATCGGTGGATTTTTGTTTCTGAAGAAGAATGGATCGAAGTTGGAGTTGGAAGAAGGTTTCTCAATGTGAAGGTTTAAGTTTGAGGGTTTGATTAATTTTTTTTATTTAATTTTGTGATTTTTTTTTTTTTGGTGAATTTTTTGTTTGAATGATTTCTGCTGGAGATAGGGATGAAATAAAGGGATTAGGGTTAGGGTTAGTGTTAGGGCTTGGTAGTAGAAGGAGAGAGATGGTGGAGTTTGAGCTTGAAGAAGGTGAAGCTTTTTCATATCAAAACCGTGAACAAGATTTTGACACCACTGTTGATCCTGATGTTGCCCTTTCTTACATTGTAAGCTTCTTTTTACTTCCTTTAATTTGTCCTATATGTTTTGTTTTGTTGTTTTCTAGTTTCAATATTGTCTTGTTTTACTTTCTTAGATCTATGACTTGAATTTAATTTGTTTCAATTCAATGGTTGGTTGGTATAACTTTGATGATGTAATTGTGTATTTTATTGGGAGTTTAATTGATTTGTTGTCTTGTGAGTTTTATGGAAGATTTTGGTTTTAGATTTTTTGATTTTTTTTTGTGGTTTTTGTGATTTCAACTTGATGCATTGAGTAATTGAAGTAATTTCTGAGCAATTTGTTGGATCTTATTATGGAAATATTACAATGATTATTTGTTTTTTACTTGTGAATTTCTATCTGCAGTTTTGGAATACTGTTTTCCCTTAGATTGACTTGTATATACAATGTTCCTTGGGAACTGAAAGCGAGTGGAATAGTTTTATTTATATTTTCCTTTATAATTATGAGACATGAAATACATTTCTAACCATTTATGCTTCAAAAAACTATTAATATTTTGGGAATTATGTGTGTTGATGAAATCGAGGAACTTAATTAAGTTGAAATTTAATGCGTAACTTTGAGGTCAATAATCAAAACATCGAGTTTTGCTCCGTCTGTCGTTGCTTTTGGGGATGCTCTTTGTCTCCATATTATTACTTTTCTTAATACCCGACTTTGTCAATTATGAAATTTAATGCGAACTTTGAGATCGATGATCGAAACATTGAGCGTTGTTAACGCAACTTTGAGATCGATAATCCAAACATCGGGTGTTGTTCCGTCGTTGCTTTAGGGGATGCTCTTTGTTTGCATATTATTACTCGTTTGAATCTCTGACTTTGTTAATTATGAAATTTAATGCCAACTTTGAGATCGATAATCGAAACATGGAGCATTGTTCCGGCGTTGCTTTAGGGGATGCTCTTCGTTTGCATACTATTGTCCGAATCTCTGACTTTGTTAATTAGATTTAGTTTTTTCTTTTGCAATCAGTCATTCTTTTTTCTTTTCTCTCAATGATTTCTGATTTTTTTTTCCTACTCAAGGATGACAAACTTCAAGATGTCCTTGGACACTTTCAGAAAGATTTTGAAGGTGGGGTGTCCGCTGAGAATCTGGGTAAGTTTTTAACTTAGAACCATGGTTCATCTCACACTGGCCTACATAATAAATAGGTTTTTTGTTCTAATGATATTATGAAATAATATTACAGGGGCAAAATTTGGTGGTTATGGATCATTTTTGCCTACCTATCAGCGCTCTCCTGCCTGGACTCATCCAAGGACTCCACAAAAAAATCATAGTCAAAATTCACCTAGATCTCCTAATAACTTGCACTCGGAGGTACATTTATGGTTCTAAAACGAGGCATCGATGTTTGTGGCACATTTTTTTAAAACAAAATTATTGATTCTATATAAGATTTTATGACTAGCCCTTGAGCTACTTTTTCGTTTTCGGTATACTCGATATTCATTGATACTGTACTATATACAGAGTGGACAAGGGGATGCTGTACAATGTTCAACCGGAACTCAACTATCGAGACTTGGCCCAGGTTCTGCTACCTCCTCGAGGCTGGCTGCAATTAAGGGACTCTCTTTAGATGATGGAACAAATAACGAAAATTGCATGGCAATCACTAATGCCGAGGCATTAAATTCTAAGTATCAGTCTCTAAACACGAAAGCTGCTAGCATATCAGACCAGAAGACTCTGAAGGTTCGAATCAAAATTCCTGACGATTTGTCAACACGGAAAAATGCTGCCATATACAGTGGACTTGGTCTAGATGTGTCACCTTCATCATCACCGGATGACAGCCCCTCAGAAAGTGAAGGAATTTCTCGCGGCCCTCTAGATGCTCCCTTTGAATCTCCGACCAGTATCCTAAAGGTGAATTATCTGCCTGCAACTAGATTCTCTATTTTCTTCATATTGAGATTGATTAGATGTATTTTTTAAATGGTGGCCTGGAACAGATTATTACAACCTTCCCTGAGCGGCTGTCGCCTCTTCATGATGATCTCATTGAATTAACTGAGAAGGAAGTGCGTACCAGAGACAGCATCCCCGGTCCTGTTCATATAGATGGCCCAGAAAGTTCCGGCATGTTACTAAATGAATCCAATATTGTCAAAGGTGACAGAAAATTGTTGGGAGGGAAAAAAGTGAAGTCCCTAGAGGACTATGAGTCCTCGATGGAATTTAAGGGTTGCAGTAAGAAGAATACTCGTAATGATGTGGGAAGGCCGTCAAGAAAAGAACAAGCTGCAGATGCTTTGACTATGGAGGAGTTAGTTTCAAACACCATGAAACTTCCACTTTTGTCCAATTTGCATTCTCCCAGTGAAGACTCGTTAAAGGATGTCGATGGGCCATGTAATTCACTGAAGGAAGCCAACAAGGGTGTGGTGAAGGAGAAAACCTTGTCAGACCAAGCACAAAAGGAAGGGGTGGACCAGGCATCTGCCGAAGTGAATGGTTTTTCTGAGAGGGCAAAAGGAGGTTCTGGAAGGAAAGTTGTGGGAGACAAGGTTTTGCTCGATGACACCAAAGTTAGGACAGCATCAAACACTGAATGTGTAGAGCCTCCTAAGAAGCCTAATAAAAAAAGAGGTAGCATGGGCGAACAAGACAGTACGACATTGCCTTTTGTGACAGATCATTCATATCCTGCGGGGAAGAAGAAATCAAAGGGAATTCATGACACCATGATTATCGAGAGGGAAAAAGAAAACATGAAGGTTGGATCCTCTTCGATCCCCAAAACAAAAAGGAGTACCGATGATAGTTATACATCAAGAAATGAAATTGAAGATGTCAAAGTACAAAAGGGTTCTGGGAAGGCTAGAGATGCTTATAGAGATTTCTTTGGAGAATTGGAAGAAGATGAAGATAAAACCGATTCGCCAGAAACCCCTTATGAAGCTAAACCGAAGGAATCTGAGGCGGTTGAGAGGAGCACGCCAGAAACAAATCTTGGAGCAAAGGAGACATCTGGTGCTAAGAAAATGGATAAGTCGTTAACAGCAGAAGTATATCCTAGAACAGCCACAAATGTCTGGTGCACTGGAAATGCACCTAGTATTGATGCAGAGAACGGAAATGGGGTTCCTGCAATGTTGCCTCCTGTTGACATGGATGATAATTGGGTACAGTGTGACAGGTGTCATAAATGGCGTCTTCTTCCTGCTGGCACAAACCCTGATAGCCTACCTGAAAAGTGGCTGTGTAGCATGCTTAATTGGCTGTAAGTTCTAATTAATTGTTTAAAGCTTTTAAATATATTTGTTCATGTTTCATTTCATTATTAAAAATACCAAGAACTAACAAGCTTGGAGGTAAATTGGAAATAGTCTTTTAAGATGGAGTGTGATGTTGTATCAGAGGTTTGATCCTCCACGAAGCTACATATTTTCTCCTGCTGAAATGTTTGCTCTTCCAGTGCAGTAAAAACGTGCTAACAAAACTACATTAGATGTTAAAATATAATTGGAATTGGGAACTGCTTATTGACTGTGCTGGATAACACATTATATTGATTATGCTGAATAACACACTAAGTAAATTAAATTTTCTCTTTCAAATTGTCAGAGAAATAACATCAAACCAACAACCATTCATGTGTCTCTACCTAAGTTTAAGTTTTTTTTGCGATTGTTAGTTCATGGTATCAAAGCCTTTACTGCCAAGTGGTCTAGAGGTCAATCCTTGCTACCTTCATGATTTTAATAAAAATCTGAATTTTAACTTAAGGTAAATAGACTTGTATGTTATCCATGTTCAAAATCAAAGGGCTCTTATGTGAATAGGGGGTGTTAGAGTAGTATGCATTAGTGTGCTTTAATGTAGTAACTTAAGCTTTTGAAATAGTTTGTTTATGACACACGAGTAATATGTGCATATTTATGCAGGCCTGACATGAACAGATGTAGTTTTAGTGAGGATGAAACCACCAAAGCTCTTTCTTCTCTATATCAAGTGCATTCTCTTGATGCTCAAAGCAACCCGCAAAATATCTCTAGAAGTGTTATGGTGGGAGGAACTGGGTCAACTTTCCAGCATCCTGGTCAACGCCATCTAAATAATGATCTGCATGCTGTGCCTGGTGGGAAGAAAAAAATTGCGAAAGAAATATCAAATTCTTCAAATAAAGACGGCGTTTCTCATCCTTCATATTCTATAAAGAAAAACATGCAGTCATCAGTGAAAAGTAGGAGCTTAAATGATGTAAACAAATCTCCGGTTGTGAGTGAGGCTGATGCTCCAGGGGAGAGACACAAAAATAAGTCGAGGATGCCAGAGTACAATTCTGATAGAGGTTATTTGATCTGCATATTCACCATGCTTAGAAATTCTGTATCAACTGATATATAGGCACTCAAAGACCTGTTAAATTTGTATAATGTTATCTTAATTTCTGAATATTTGTTTACAGGTGATGCAAAGAATATGAAAAGCAGGAGGGATCCTGATCAAGATTGTTCGAGGCCATCCAAGAAAGGTAAGACTGACAAGGTTCATTCTGCTGATAAAGACTGGATTCCAGAACAGAATGGAACCGGTAGGAAGGTCAGTCATAGCTCAAACAACACTATGCCAACCACTTCAGCTGGCAAAGATCGACCTAGACAGAAAGGCCGCTCCTCATCGAGTGACTCCAAATTTAGAAAGGACAGGCCACCAGTTTCTGCTGAGAAGAGAAACGATAAGGGTCAGGGTTCCTTGGATGAGGGGTCCCTGGATTTGGGGAATTATGGTTCCATTGGTAGTGTGAAAAAGAGGAAATTGAAGGAGTATCAAGATGCTCAAACTCGTAGCACAGGTAATCCTCGCCCACACGAGAGTAGAATTTCTGAGCAGGAGTTCAGTGACTCCAGGAAGGAAAAGAAAGCAAGAAATTCAAGATCTGAAGGCAAAGAATCAAGTGCCAGTAAAGGCAGTGGCAGGACTGACAAAAAAGTTAGTCACACAAAGAACCATAATTTCAGGCAAAATCCTGGGAGCAATCATTCACATAGGAGCATGGATGGAATGGACAATTCAAAGAGGGACTTGGGGTCTGTGCAGGTTTCTGTTGCGGCCACTTCAAGCTCTTCTAAGGTCTCTGGCTCACATAAAACCAAAGCCAACTTCCAGGAAGTGAAAGGCTCCCCTGTGGAATCAGTTTCTTCCTCGCCTTTAAGAATTTTAAGTACAGATAAGTTTTCAAACAGAGAAATTTTGGGGAAAGATGAGCCTCATAATACTGCTGCTGTGGATAGTCCAAGAAGATGCTTAGACGGGGAAGATGATGGTGCAAGTGATCGATCAGAAACGGCCAGGAAGGACAAATCTTTCACCATGGCCCACAGGTCTGATTTTCAGGGCAAGGGTGTTGATCATATGACAGATACTAAGCCTAAAGCTGAAACAAGCAGCCATTATCCCGATAGTGGTGCTGAAACTGTGGCCCTGGAATATCCAGCTGCAGAGCAGATTAAGCATCACGGCGAAGATAGGACTGGTGTTTATTATGCTAACGATAATGTGTCTCATGCAAGGAAAACTGGCACGCAATCAGGTTTGGAGGAAAACAAGCAGGGCTGTAAGTCAGAGCCCCCCAAAGTAAAAGTCAAGAGCTCTAGTTCTCCTAGTCAACTGCCAGATCAGTCTCCTCTGCATGAGGCAAATGGTAGGGATGAAAAAGTTAAGTTGGAGAAGTTCGGACTCAATCCTGACCAGAATGAGAATATTGCTAGCAAGAAAGACCTTACAGTAAAAAATGAAAGTAGGAAAAACGAGAATCACGTAAAGAGGGAGCATGACGTTCAAGAGGTTCGTATTGATGCCCTATGCAAACAGGAACCATTACATGCTCCCAGTAAGAATCAGTTGGCAGACCGTGATACTGGAAGATCTTCAAAGAGGTCTTTTTCGGAAAGACCTGATCAAGAAGTGCTTGGAAAAGGGAAGTCTCAAGTTGAGACTTTGAGTCATTGCCCACGACCAGCCGCTAGTTCCCATAAAGGGAATGGAGATATGGAAGTTGATCCGGCCAAAGTTGATGATGTGTCAAAGCTGCAAAAAAAGCAATTTAAAAAGGCTGATCATATAAATGGAACTCAACAAATTGGATCCAGAAATCCTGCACTTAATGGACACAGGTCCAAGGAGCCCGATGCACCTAGTCCTGTTAGAAAGGATTCATATAGCCATGCTGCTAACAATGCTGTGAGAGAAGCTAAAGATCTTAAGCACCTGGCAGACCGTCTCAAGGTTTTTGCACAGTCCTTTTAGCGTTTAATGTTTTTTCTCTTGGTGCTTGTTTTACTAACTTTAGGCTTATCATACAGAATTCTGGATCCACTCTTGAGAGCACTAATCTATACTTCCAGGCAGCCCTTAAGTTTCTTAATGGAGCCTCTCTGTTAGAATCTGGCAACAACGATAACGCTAAACATAATGAGATGATTCAATCAAAGCAGATGTACAGCAGCACAGCTAAATTGTGCGAGTAAGAACAGTTTTTCCTTGTCACCTTGCTTTAACTTGTTTTAAGGATCATATTATCGTCCTTGTTTCCAATACTGGTATTAAACATTCTTCCTTTTTATATTTAGTTATATACAGGATGTAAACATGATTTCATACCTCATGTGATTGATTTATTGCCTTGTATTTTTCTCATAACACCATCTTGATGTTGATGTTTTACATTTGGTAGGTTTTGTGCCCATGAATATGAAAAATCAAAAGACATGGCTTCAGCTGCTCTGGCCTACAAATGCACAGAGGTGGCATATATGAGGGTAATATATTCTTCGCACACTAGTGCAAGCAGAGATCGGCATGAATTGCAGACAGCCATGCAAATGATTCCTCTTGGTAAGATATCATGTTGTGTTATTTTTACGGTTTCACAATGCAATGATTCTTTCTACCTGAACTCTTCACTTTCCATTTGATTTCGTCCAGGACATCCTACCAAACCATCTGTATCTGATTAGTAAACATATATTATTAATCATAGCTTCGGCATTTGTAAAACTTTATGATATTTTTGTCAAAAAATTATAGCGTCATGCGCATTATGACAGGTTATCCGAACGTAGCCGTTATGACAAAAATTTATATAGCAGAATGATGGATACATTATCTATTTTGTAAGTTAATGTATGAACAAGAGAATAGGAAAGAGACAAATAAAAACAGGAATAAGCTAAGTTAAATTTAGCTCATTTGTTTGCTACTTGCTAACAAGTGGAAAATATGTTTTCCTTTAATCACATGAACGGGCTACTCACCTTGAGATTATGGTGGCAATGAGATGGATATAGATAAAACTCTAATATTTTTCGTTTTGGACCTTGTTTGATTTGTCAGGTGAATCTCCATCATCATCGGCCTCTGATGTTGACAATGTTAACAACCCTACAGCAGCTGACAAAGTTGCCCTATCCAAGAGTGTCAATTCACCCCAGGTTGCTGGAAACCATGTTATTTCCGCACGGAGTCGTCCGAATTTTGTGAGGATACTCAATTATGTAAGTACATAGTTTTTCATAGAAGGATGATATTAATAAAACCCATCCCATTCAAATGTTGGAGGAAATTGTCCTATGAAACTTTAAAAGCTTACTTTGTTTAAGGCATCATATTGGGTAGCATGCCGGCATTGGAATTAATGATGTATCAATTGCAGGCTCAGGATGTGAATTTTGCCATGGAAGCTTCAAGGAAATCACGTAATGCTTTTGCAGTTGCAAAGGCAAGCCTGGGCGTTGGCAAGAATTCAGATGGTATTTCCTCTATCAAGAAAGCCCTTGATTTTAGCTTTCAAGATGTGGAGGGGTTACTACGTTTGGTACGGCTTGCTGTGGAGGCCATTAACCGTTAAAAGGTCCGATTAGTCATGAAATGATTCTAGCCCATTAAGAACACATGTTTCTTTCGTCATGTATAAAACCTCCAGCGACAAAGATTCAGTTATGAAGGGCAGGGTTTTATTATGTTGGATCTTCAATCAGTCTTGCCAACCGATGAAGCCATTACTGTCTCCACCTAGGTGTTTCCTTATGCTGTGAAATCTTTGGCAAGCCTGAGATGGTGTGGAGGCATTCAGAAGTCAGCTTCTGTAAAGCAGATTGTGAGCAACTTTGATACATCAGGATCATTAATTGAAGATATGATTGGTGGATATGGATAGATTTAGAAGTTTTGAAATTAATTGCCATCTTTTGTTCTTCTCATTTTGGAGGGGTTATTATTTTTTCAATCTGTAAATGTGTAAAAGTTGTAACTTCTGGTGAAAGGCAGCCATTGATTTTGCATTGCTTGAGCTGCACTTACTCCTCTTGGTCATCAAGGAGAGTAAGACTAAGGTGAGCATTCCTTTGATTCTTTCGTTTTAATACATGGACATTCATGTTTTCTCTGTAATTGTAGATGCATGTTCTGTTTCCTTAACTTTCATTTCTCAATGGTCATTTTTTACTGATTTGAATCATGACTTATTTGCAGGTTGTCTTCTTGTCTTGTACAATTTTGGGATTAGTGCTAGAACTATATTTTTTTTCTCATTTTCTTGTGGATAGAGAACAATCAGAAAACAATAAAGGAAGGATGTACAGCAAGATTTTTTTAAAGTAGGTCATTTATTTACCAATGGAAAATTTTCTTTTGGTAGTTACTAGTTAGCAAAGTGAATGTGAAAGCATCTCTAACTCTTGATTGCATTTCACCCTTTTTTCCAGAAGCAACGGAGTCGATATGTAAATAAACTTGGTAGAATCAGGTCAGAGACAGCGCAGCTGGTGATTGCCTTATGCGGAAGCCGATAGGTACATTTTCTATCACTTTTGCATGATCTCAAAGTATAACTACTACTTTGTGCAATATTTTAATAGCATAAAAATAATAATTTTCAGATATATTTTATCGTTACTTCAACATTGAAAACTAGACATGACATGAGTATTATTTTATTTTTTTGAATGATGACATGAGTATTATGTTTGTTAGTTTAAATTTGATTATGAAAAGAAATAACATCTAGTTAGAAAACAAGAAGGGAGAAGGATACAAATTCTAAACATATTACGTTTGTGCCAGTGTATGATAGCATCGTATATTCTAGTTAGCACTCTGCTCGAGCTTTTGTGGTAGTTTTGATTCCAATCTCAGAAATGTATTTGTTTGCAGGTTGAGTCACCGAAGCAAATTGAAAATGGAGCTGGAATTTAGCTGGCAAACTCTGTAACTGACCTTAATGGAGTTTTTTTTCTTTCTTCTTCCATTGTCAATAGTATTTAGAATGCAAGTACTATATCTTATCAACAGCTGCTTGGATTGAACATTCAAATTAAATATTAAATTTTGACTCTTCGCCAAGTTGCCAGCATAGCTGAACTTACTTTTTAGAGGAAAAAAAAAATATAATTCTACAATGAACTTTAAAATTTGGACAGTTGGTAATTTTGACTCTTACCATTGGTAATTTGTTCAATTTATTATGGTGTGCAAACCAAGTATGTATATTTTTAGGTTTCAAACACTAGACCTCTTGATTTGATGGAGACATGTGTTATTTTGAGCCTGTTTTGTCCAGCTTTTGTTTTAATTGAAAAAACCACTTTTATTTCTTTTTCTTTTTTCTTTTTAAAAACCTCTTAATAGAATTTTTCATCCGTTATGAGGATCTAAATTGTTTTTTAAAAAACTACTTCAAAAGAGTTGTTTTTATCAACTTATCAGAAAATCAATCTTTTATAACTAACTATTTGAAAAAGAAGATTTCCGTTTAGATAAACGAGTACAACAGCTTTTGCGTTTTATTAAATCTCGAAAAATTAATCTATTATTGAATATCAGATCACTTCTTTTATAGTCCGTAACAAACATGTTATTTGTCTAAGTGCTTTTAAGAAATCACAGCATGTAATTTGTAATTTGACCCCTCTTGTTTTCAACTAACAGCTTGATTTATATGGAATATCGTTAAGAAAATATTAGCAGTTACAATTTGATCAAAAGGAAATACTGAGATTACCATTTGATTTTAAAGCGAAACGATATCTTAACACTAACAGCTTGATTTAACCTATTCATCCAATTACCTAACTAAAAAAGAGCATTGCTAACTAAACACGAAAGGCAGGAACTTTTTTTCAGAACCACTTTAAAGAAATTTCCTTTAAAAAAAAAGGCGGGCATTTAACAAATGCAAAATACATTGTCTCTTGTTTTAATGCACATATTATGCAGTGCAATTTTTTAAAAAATAACAATTTTAATTTATTAAACAATGTTGTGCTAACTATACAAAGCAGTGTGAAATGCATATTCAACACATGAATAAAATTCAACAACACTATTGCACTCTTAATATGGATCCTAATTGGATCTAATTGAGGTGGCAAATGTGTCGGAGATACTTATTAACATTTTCCATTTTTAAGTGGACAATGAAACAATTACATAGAATTTTTACCTTGTGGGACACACGCATAATATGTGTGTGCTCAAACATATTATTTGGAGATCCTCGATTTATTGTTATTTTATCGTTTACATGTATGCGCTTAAACATTTGAGCACAACCTTAAATAAAATTAATTTAAGCACACACATGAATGATAAAATTTAAGGTTAATTATTCTAATTGACCGCGTAATATATGTAATGTCTGAAAAATGGCTCTGTAAAATAAATATAAAAAAAATACATATACTTTAACCTTGTAATTTGAGTTTTTTTTTATATTTTTGACTCTGTAGTATACGCGAAGTGCAAAATAGTTACATAGAGGTTGAATTTTATCATGATTTTTTGCCGACATGATTAAGAAATTAAAAATATGACTTTACGCAAAAAAAAAAAGTTTTCTAACAAAGGACGGATTAATTGAGGATTTTTGTTCCAGGTAATTGTGAATTTCTTAAACCGTTCATAATCAATTTGTCACTTGTTTAAAAACTACAAAACTTCATTTTGAATATTCTTATCATGTCTTAACCATCTTTCTTGAAGGCTAAATTATGGGTTGGAACCACTATTGAATTATTTTTTTAAAATTCATTTGTGGCGTATTCAAACTCTGGAATTAAAAATTTCCTTATCATTCTTTCATTTACTTCTCTACCCTGTCCACTAAAGCAATCTCACACCCCATAAATACGTTTCATTTAGCTCCTATATTTATTGGCAATTTGTCAAATTAAATCTACTTTTTCAGTTTATATATAATAAAAAAAAATTAAAAAAAAAACACTATAAAAATTCCTAAGCCTCTTTCTTACGAAATAGAGTCGTTTCTAAAACTTTTAAGGCGTATTCAAACTCTGGAATTAAAAATTTAAACAAAGTAATTTCAATGAACTTCAAAAGAAATTAAAAAACTATGCTAACAATACACGCTTTCTAACATATAATCCTCTGTCACTTTTTCTTTTTGACGCAATAATCCTCTGTCATTTAGAATTTATATAAGGGTCATGTTAACCGATGTCCCCGGGGACACTGGTTAAACATACCAAAAAAGAAATTATTATCATAAAAGGAAATTGTTTTTGACTTTTTATAAATTAATTATACAATTTCAATATATTAACTACTATATAATTTCTTTTTTAGTATGCTTAACTAGTGCCCCGACCGGCTTCCCATTATATAATCATTCTAAATTAATATATTTAATACAAGTCTTACATGATTTAATATGATCTTTTAAATTTCAACTAGAAAAGCATATTAAAGTGTATCGAAGTGTGTTATTAAACCAATTACAATTATCAGTTAAAAATGGTTAAACCTTACCTTACCATTCACGCCTTTGTCATCTGTATTTAGTCTGAAATTCCACGACTGATAGAATATAGTAAACAACCTTCAATGAGAAATTTGATAGTTCTTCCAACCTTTCCTAGTCTTTCTTTTTTCTTTTTCTTTTTCTTTTTTTAAAAAAAGGTGTTGCTAACCCCTCAAAACGACAACTATGGTGTAACATTTCTGAGAAGTAAAATAAATTATTTTCAACATGACCATAACACTGTTAAATTAATCAAGCAACTTATGAACAAAACAATTCTTGACTTGCTGGGAACAAACCAGTGCAATTTAATTTTAGTTTTAGTAAAAAACTAGTTTTTGTTTACAATTTTGGCGGTTTAAAAACTTATAGCAACTTTTAAAAATCTTATCGGGTATCCCATTTTTAATTAATTTTAGCAACTTATAGCAACTTTTTAAAAATCTTATCCCATTTTTTAACTAGCCGACAATTATCAACCTGAGACTAAAGACACCAAAACAACTGTCTTCATTCTTTAAAAAGACCTTTTTTTTCCCGCGAGTTGATATATAAATTGTTGTTATGACCCAAAAAAAAAAGAGGACCTTTATTTATAAGGAGGATTGCTTTTTAGGCCCCCTCAATATCTCTTTAGGCCCCCTAAAGATTCAAAAATGCCCTTAATAACACATCCGGTACATATAATCCGGTAGTTCATTTTAATTTTCCACATTTTGTACCTCCGGAATGTATCTACCGGAAGCACATTTAGATTGACTTAAGTACTCTGTTTTAATTCAGACCCACTTTGTACTTTATCAAACACCTCGTTCCATTATTTTTTGTAATATTAGTATT
>Ga0315914_1004493_pt1 | contig 20843 bp, 7 predicted proteins | sample MpolenodulesMG_FD_203920 | JGI IMG/M metagenome (GOLD analysis project Ga0315914, IMG submission 203920) | Medicago polymorpha root nodule microbial communities from Los Angeles, California, United States - elongated nodules | ecosystem: Host-associated > Plants > Roots > Nodule | place: USA... | reverse complement strand
AAATATATATATATATATATATATATATATATATATATATATATATATATATATATCGTATTATAAATCAAATGTACACTAAAAAATTTCTTTTATAATTTCGCCACAGCAAACCATCATGTCTAGATCCCCTGGCAAGATCCATTCACTAAGCCAGTTTACTACAAAAAGTTACTTTTTTCTTGGGAAGGAGATTGATTTTGGGCATTATAGGTTTTAAAATAGATTATATTCATTTTCACCTTTTTTTATAGAATATATTAGTTTTCTCTATTACTAAAGTTTTTGTAATTTAAACATATAACATGATTGGATAAGGTTATTTTGAGGTGTGAGGATTAGAATGTTTGTATTTTTTATATCCTATATACCCATTAAGTTGTCTTTCGTAGATTAAATTTTGTGCATGTTCTTCATAAAAAAAGTTGTACAATGTTTATTTCCTGTATGTTTTTTATGAGGATTGGTGTGAAGAGACATTCAACAGTTTTTGGTAAAATTGATTAGATTTGTGAATATGTTTGATTTTAGAAGTTGGAGAGTGTATCGAGAGTCCTTTACCTTATTGAACAAAGAGTCTAAGACTATCTTTCTGTATATAAAACACAATTTCACCGGAAAATAAAAAATAAAAATTTACAAGACGTGAAAACAAATTTGCTCCATGTTTAATTTTAGCAGGTCACCAAAACTTGAAAAAAGTTAAATTTCAGATTACATTTAAATGATGTTATTAAAAGATTTCGATAACAGATTTAAGTAATTCTTTCAACAAAAAAAAACACATTTAAAGTGAAGTTCGAATAAATGTTTACTTCTTAAGTAACGTTCAAATAAATGTTTACTTCAATTTGGTAACATTCACTCTCTGTAAGTTTTAATAGATGTCATTAATAATAGATGTCATTAAAATTGGTAATATTGAGAGTTGTAAATATCTCTGTAAGTAATGAAAAATTTAGTAACCTATATTTTTTTTTTTGAAATCTCTAATTATATTATTAAAAAAATTAAAAGCACATACTTTCGATTTCGAGTGTTACTCTTTGTCGTACTATGAAAAGTAATGCTAAGAACATTGGATGTAAAAAGGAAAGTACTGGTTTATCAACTGTGTAAACTTTGGCTATAAAGCTACAAAAAAATTATTATCAATCATGAATATGAAAATTCGATATAAGTTTATCCACATAAACTACATTTGGAGAATAAATATTTCGGATTTACTCATCAAACTAACTATTAATTAAGACAACATACAAACCTGACAAATTGAACAACATATACCAGATTTTATAACTAAGTCACAGCACAATTAATCAAAAAACTTTCATTAATTATAACAAATAACAAAGTCTCAACTCAGCAAATAAAACGGGAACATGATAGTCTCAGCAAAACAAAACACTAATCCAACACAACAGTTTTCAGAGCTAACTATTACAAAACAAGCATTGTTCATTGAATTGTGCAGCAAACCATCGAGATAGTTACTCTTCTATCGGAGTCTTCTTGCTTCTCTCTCGGACTCAAGGAGGGTAAGGATGTCTCCCTCCCTAACTGGTCCCTTCACATTCCTCATGATGTGACGATTCTGGTCGTCCAAAAACTTCACTCTAACCTGAGTGACTTGTCCTCTGGATCCAGTACGACCCATAACTTTCACAACAACAGCATGCTTAATCTGTGATTCCATCCTGCTCAAACACATACACAAAAAGCAGAAGCTACTGAAATCAGTTTCACAGTTTAATTCTACGGAAACTACTAAAATCAGCTTCTCATTTTTCAGAGGCTACATATAAACATATACATTCATTTTTTCAGAAGCTTCTGAAATCAGCTTCTCATTTTTAATTAGATTAACTTTTTTTTAGATTCAAATGAATATGAAAAGCCTCAATTAAAAGCAATCAAAATGATTTTCAAGTTGAAAAAGTTATTTCTAAGTCCTGTTTGTTTATGATCACAATTAAGATTAAAATAGACTTGTCAAACAAATTAAGCTGAATCTGGTCTGTGTATGTATATTATAACAGTCAAAATCATTGTATTTCTCTTCTTTTAAATCTATCACACATTTTTGATTTTTCAGAAGCTACTAAAATCAGCTTCTCAATTGAATAAGAAAATCAATTATTTAGATTCTGATATTCTAAAAATAGAAGTATTCATAAAACAAATTAAGCTTAAGCTAGTTTATGTATGTCTATAACAGTGAAAATTCTCGTCTTAGAGACATTTTAAAATCAGATTTTTTTCAGAAGCTACTAAAATAAGCATCTCATTTTAATCAGAAAACAATTTCTTAATAATTGATTAATTTGAAAAGCTTAAAAAATCACAATTAACAAAACCCATGATGATGTTTCTTGTTAAAAAAGTAATTTTTCTCTCAAATAATATATACCATAATGACCCATAATCAATATTTCAGAGAAAAATAAGAAAAAAACAAACTTTAACACTAAAAATCAAATCTAAAATCAAATCACTATAAAACAAACAACATTAATTACATATCCAGCCTATATTATAACTTTCAATTAAACAAATTAGGAAATAAACCAAAACTAATAACAATTTCCAAAACTAAAAACGCGATTAAGCATTAAAACAAGTATTTACCAACATAAATCAACCATGAAAAAATCAAAATCAAAAAATTAATATGGAGATTAAAAATTAAGATTGCGTAGAATTAAGCTAAAAGTATAGATCAATAAGGAAATTGAAGAAAGAGAAACGAACTTGAAGTAGGTTCCTAAGAAGGAAAATGCGGAATCAGCGTTGGAGAATTGATTGCGATGAAACCCTAGAAGCTGCGTAAGGAAATGTGAAAACCCTAATTTTCCTTATTCAGATTTGGGTATTTATAGTAATAATGATTTAGATTTCTAGGCCTTACTCTTATTTATGGGTTGGCCCAAATGAATTCTCTTTTCAGAAAATGTTAAGTGTTCACATACTCTTATAATGTTATTCACACCCTTAAATTTGTATAATTTCTCTCTTATAAGTACATTTTTTTTACTAGATTTTTATAAATACTATTTAATTCTTTTTGAGGTTTTTTATTTTAATATGGAACATATATTTATTTAAAATATTATAAAAAGTAAAAAATCAATTTGGTTTCTAAATTTGTGAGATAATATATCCAAATTACAAACACATTCCAAAGTGCTATTATTGGTTTAAAATTGACTTTTGCTTCATTAAATGAAAATATTTATTTTTTTGAGGAAACCATGAAAATATTTATGGTAAATAACCCTGAAAATATTGTCATTAATATTCTATTATTAAGGAAATGAAATATCACACAGCTAGTATACATTATTGTCTTAATTTTTTTATTTTATGTTTCAGCTAACATTAAAAAAAAAATTGCTAGAATGCCACAACATGAAATTTAATTGTGCATTTGTAGAAATTCAATGGAAAAGAAAAATATTTCCTTCCTATACTTCCTAGGAAAGTAAAAAATAATTACATGAACTGAGCAAACATTTCAACAATGGTGACCGGATTTGTAAGCACCTTCTTTTTTCTTTTTCTTTTTTTCTCTTGATGAATTTGAACAACTTCAATTTGTATTTTGTATTCACTACAATCTCATAATCCCAAATTTACAACAACTAAGCAATCCTTGATCAGAAGACTGACATTCCGACTTTGCATTTTGAGCTCAATTTACCGAAGTCTGGATATATTTCGTCTGATCAAGTATTGTCTGGGTAATATAAATTTGTAATTTACCAATTGCGAGGAATCCAAATCCGAGCTACATGTGGTAAAATTGCTGCTGTGAAATGGTAAATGATTACACGATACAACTCTTATTCAATCTTCGTCAATTAACTAGTTAAACATAGACTATTACAATATCATGCCAAAATTCATCACACCAAAACCACAGTAACAACAAAATCAAAAAGTTACAACATCCTTATAATTTGAAGTATCAAATTCCTAGCCTGACATTAGTGTTTAGTCCCTGGTGTTTGATTCTAGTATCTTTTTTTTCAAAGTCAAAGGTTGCATTCTTGGGTAATATTTCATATTTTCATTAAGCAATGCATGGTGTTTTGAGCTTGAAATTGTCTATTTATACTATGCCTAACATACCAGAAACCAGTTTTAATATTGACTTCAAAATTGATTCAATTAAATAACTGAAGTGAAATGTGGTTCTTGACTCAATCCTTACATTCAATCAAACAGAATGGATTAAATGCATTTAAAAAGTTGTACATAAGTCAAGGACTAAAGTGATTCCAAAAATACTTCATAAATATAATAAAGCGAACAAAGGACAAGTTATATTGTTGTGGCATCAGCTAAGTCAGAAACTTATCAAGCAATTAGTTTATCAACTTGGCATTTTTCCAAATAAATTGTTAAGCTCATTAAAAACAAGATTTACACAGAGCCAATAGAGTGTTAGTGTTGAGAATCTCCTTTCAAAATCGACCTTGAGAACCGTGTCTGAGCACTGAGATTTTGATACTCAGCTAGAACATTTGCCGTCTCTCTGATTGCCAACAGATTTCGAAACTCGGCTCCAAGGCTGATTAATGTGGTTGAAAGTTGAAACCTGCACCCTCAAATCTCCATACTTATGAACGAATTAACTAATAGTTGTAATTAGCATCTCTTTCTGCCTAAAATTCCATAGGCAGCCGATTAACCTTTAGCCATCTCACATATCCATAATCATTTCGCTCTTCTTTCTGCCACTCTAAGACTATTTCAATAAGTGATTCACTGATCTAGTGACCTTGATGACATGTTATGTTCAAGTTTTATGTCATCTATTGCGAAGAAACTAAAGTCGGATTAAAAAATTGAGGAAAGTACAAACTATCTTATGAGTCGAGAACACCTAAGGTAAAAGGAGCTTGTTACCTTGCATGTTATCTCTATTTGTAAAGGACAGGTGATCAGAGGACTTAGCTCAAAGGCTGATCAATGTGGTTGAAACATGAATCCTCAAATCTCCATACTTATGGACACATTCACCGTGTCACCCACATCTTTCATCTGATCCACAGTTAAGCAACTGATTCAAATCAGGCACCTACATCGGAAGCAAAAATTAAATTAGTATAAATAGTTGAAAGTAAATAAATTAACTAAAAACTATAGCTAAATGTAACAACCTGAACAAACTAGTTACTAATGACTAACTTTGCAATTCCAAAAACGATCCAAAACAGTGTTATTGATCGCGGATGGAGGAGCACTATGGCAGAAAGCCAAAAATCAACCATTTTGAGCTGCCATCCTTTACAAATTGGCCATGGCGTTTGTCAAAAAATTTGCCACCGCAATCTTCCAAGGGACTGCCATGGCCAATGCTTTGATCTTTCAACTGCTTATTTTCTACAGATATCTTGAATGTCTTGAAGCATCATAATCTTCCAACATATATTCCTTCTTTTAAGCTAAAAATACAATAAAAGTACGATAGCATAGTACATGATTCGACAATGTTTGGAGACTTGCACCTCAATAGTACATAGAAGACTGAGAGTTATAAATAGTGCTCAGCATTAGAACCATGCAGTTAATAATAAATTTGTGAATATGTACTAAAACCAAGTATGATGCAAATATCAATGTAAAATTTTCAGCCAAACAAAATTAATATTATTAAAATAACATTTGATCTTCGTAGCAATGACGATTCAAATTCAAGGTATCCGAGTCCGTCACGTATAGGTGTCTCGCACCAACATGACTCTAATAAGTGTGGTTACATACAATCACTTCAATTTTCTTTCATTGTTATCATTGTCTACGTATAGATGTTGGTCTCGTGTCCACTTTGTATATTTGTGTCTATGTTTCGTAGCATTTGATAGAAGGTAAAATCAATTCTACACTCATGTCATGAAACCAAACACATAATAAGGGCATGTTTGGTGTCCAAACATCATACATTTGTCCTAAATTTATGTAACACTAACACTTCAAATTGAAGACAGTCTAATATTTGACAAGTCTCGGACAATATTTACATATCATTATTGTGTCATGTTTGGTTTACAGGTAAGTATTTGTGCTTCATGCCATTTGAAATCTAATTTCAAATCTACTAATTTCAACTAATATCCTACATCAGTTTTCATTGAACTCTATAGCTAATTTCAAATCACGATGGCTCATTGTGTTTCGTGATGGCTTATTGGATCTCGCATAAACACAATGAGCCATTGGGATTTGCAGAAGCTACGAAATGTAACAACCTAAATAAGTCTTAGAAATTGTCGTTGCGCATAACACAACTCTCACAAAACTGATGTATGAGGTGATGATTGTCGCCACTTATAAACATTTGTCGGATCATCTCTTATTCGATGTGGTGGCTGAAGAAAAATGCTGAAAATGTTTCTGTTTGATTATTTGGGTGGTGACAACGTCCTTTCGATTCCTTGGATGTTAGTTAGATGTTTTTATTTTACTTCTTTTTGGTGAAGTGTTGTATTTGAATTTTGCTGCTCTTCCTTGACACACCTTGTGTTGAGCATCTTTCGTCGTTTAATATAAGTATCATTTTAGTTTGTTAAGAAAAATCTCTTATTTGATCTGAGAATTTTTAAGATTAAGGTACGATTTTAACACAAACTAATAATATTTGCAAAACTAAACACCGACTTGAACCCACACATTTCAAAAGTAAAAAATGACATCGCAACACTAAAACTCTTACCAAATTTCTTAACAAGAAGACAATTATTCTGTTAGGAATGCTTTGAATTTCATTGTGGTTGTGGCTGTGATTTTGGTTTGTTTTGAGTTTTATGAGGGGGATTTTTGTGTGCAGAATACATGAAGCAGTCTTCCAGAAAAAAAGTATCGAGCATAAAATCGGGAAAAGTTATTTTTTTTTTTTAAATGATATTTGAACAATCAAATAATAACAACTTTTGGATAAATTTTTTATAGGATTAAATGACTTTTACCCCTTATCATATGGCCATCTTTTGGTTTACCCGATAGGGAAAAAAACTTGGAGATTCTCCTTGCCATTAGAAGATTCTTTGGTTTACTCTCCTAATGGTATGTGACTGAATAAATGAGATGATGTGGCCTGGGTATTTATTTATTTTTTGATTTTTTTAAATTTCCATGTGGCACACATAATAAATTTATCAATTAATTTTCAAAAATTTTAAAAATCCCAACAAAAAAAAATTCAATTTAAAAAAAAATCGAAAAAAAATATTTAGACTTTTATTTATGAAATTTAAAAAATTATAAAAAAAATCAGATTTTTTCTTAAATTAAGAAGATATTTAAATCTTCTGGAATTTAATTATCAAAATATAAAAAAAAATTTGAAATTAAAAGAGGTTCAGATTTTTTTCGAAAGAAAAAGTTTTTTTTTACATTTTTACAAAAAATAAAAAATTTTGTAAAATATTTTTAAAAATATTAATTGTCAACTCCAAGCATTATATAATCAGAAAATTCTATTTTTATGGTAGTGAGAAAATTCTATTTTATTTGTCAAAATCTTAGTTTCAGATTTTTTTCGAAAAAATTAAATATAGAAAAAATTCAGATTTTATTTTTCGAAAATTTTATTCCATACTTTTTATAAAATATTTTTCGAAATTAACAAATTAAAAAAAATTCATATATTTTTATTTAAAAAATTCTGGAATTTAATTTTCAAAATAAAAAATTAGATAATTTTTTTTTTTATAATTTTAATTTACTTCATTTTTTTGAATTTTTTTTTATAAATTTTTCGAAAATTTCAAAATATATTAATTTTCGAGATTTTTTAATTGTTTGGGTTTATATCTTCGTTTTTTTAATTACTTTCCTGTTTTTTTTTAAATTACATGTCCCTAGGGGTATTTTAGGTATTTCACATCTTCAGTATTATGTGGAAATTAATAAAAAATAAATAAATACCCAGTCAACAAGCCACATCATCTCATGTATCCAGTCAGATGGTCTTAAGGGGTAAACCAAAGAATCTTCTAATGGAAGGGGGAATCTCCAAGTTTTTCCTAGGGTGTAAACAAAAGAAAACTGCTGTTGACACATTTGATAGGGCCGAAAAACATGAGTAAATTACTCAAATGCCACTCGGCAGTTAACTGTTGAATTTTGACTGAAACCGGCTGCAGTTAACTGTCGAAGAAAACCTCGGCAATTAATTGCCGATGTTTTGTTATAAGAACAGAACTGGCATAAGAGTTTCCAAAACTCCATTGTTACGTTTTTGATTCTAATAGGTGCGATTTTCTGTCATTCCAAGCCAATTTCAAGCACAAAAACAAGTAAGTTATTTGAATCATATTGCATTGTTGTTTTGTTGTTGAATTGTTTGTTTTTTTTTTGTTGTTAAATTTCGATTATATAAGTTTTATTGATTTTATGATATGTTAGATTTATGTTTAGGTTAGAATTGTTAGAATTGTTTAGGTTTAGGTTGTGATGAATTGTTATAATTGTTATAGAAGTTTTGTTGAATTGTTAGGTTTAGGTTTTGATGAACTGTTGTAGAATTGTTAGAATTGTTTAGGTTTAGGTGTAGGTTTTGATGATAGTTTAGGAATTGTTGTAGAATTGTTAAAATTGTTTAGGTTTAGGTGTAGGTTTTAATGATAGTTTGGGAATTGTTGTAGAATTGTTTAGGATTAGGTGTAGGTTTTGATGATAGTTTAGGTTTAGGTTTAAGTTTTGATTTTTTGATTTTATCTCGTTGTTGTTTAGTTTAGGTTTTGATCGTCAATTTTACATGTCTCAGAATCAGAACTAGGGTAACGTTCAGGGTGATGAGAAGAAGAAAGAAAAATCGCCTACGACATGGCACGGAATCACATGTGATGGTTCATTCAAAAAGAAGGATTCGAAGGTACCGGTGTACAATCAGTCGAGGTTGAGGATGAGCGGGAGGACATGCTACTTTGGTCCTCACCAAAAGCAGGTGCCACAAGGACTGTAGCGGGCAACCTGATTGACTTGTGTGACGATGAAGATGAATGAATGTAATGGCTTGTAATGCCTATTGATTTGGATCTTTTTTATGTTTTTTTAATATGTCACGCACATTTTGCTACATTTTCCTTGACATTATGGTGCTTTTGAATAAAAATCGCGTTTTGAATAATTTCAATTAAAGTCCCGTTTTGAATTTTGAATAATTGCGTATTCGAATAAAAACTAATTAAATCTAACGTGAATTCGAATAATTAAAATTGCGACAGCGTGAATTCGAATAAAAATTGCGTTTTGAATAAATTCAAATAAAAAGGTACATTCATTACATTCGGGAATGCACCTTCCAACTACAACAAGGGCAAATTCAAACTGGCTAAGCAGCAGGACTGCAACATTCGTCCAGAAGTCCTTTTGTTCCATTCAAAAGGTTGAATTCTTGTTGGTCTTGGTTTAAAATGATAGTATCCAAGTGCCAACGGAATGAGGTCCAGACCTTGACACCTCAATACCATCATTTAAACAAAGCCAACAAGAATTTAACATTTTGAATGGAACAAAAGAACTTCCGGGCAAATGCTGGAGTCCTGCCGGTTAACAAGTTTGAATTGCCCCATTCAGAGTAAGACAATTGTTGTAGTTGGAATGTTTCCAACTACAATAATTGTCTTACCTTTAAATGGGGTAAATTCAAACTCGCCAAGCAGCAGGACTCCAACATTCGACCGACATTCCCATCGTTCCATTCAAAAGATTAAATTCTAGTTAGTTTGGTTTAAATGACGGTATTGAAGTGTCAAAAGAATGAGGTTCATTCGTTGACACTTCAATACCTTCATTTAAACCAGTCTAACAAGAATTTAATCTTCTGAAAGGAACAATGGGAATGTCGGTCGAATGTTGGAGTCCCGCGGTTTGGCAAGTTCGAATTACCCCATTTAAAGGAAGACAATTGTTGTAGTTGGAAGGTGCATTCCCTACCTAATCACGATCTTCTGGCGGAATCAGACTCTTGATGATATGAGAGTAACAATGGATGAGAGAGCTTCTGCCAGATTTGTAGCATGAACGCATCGGTAGTTAACTACCAAGGAAAACCTCGGCAGTTAACTACAGCCGGTTCTAGTAAACTTCGGCAGTTAACTGCTGAGGGGCATTTGAGTAATTTACTTGTGTGTTTCAGCCAACCAATATGTGTATACAACAATTTTCTAGAACCAAAAGACGCTCATATGACAGTGGGGTAAAAACTTTTTATATTTACATTATATTTTTATTCTCTTTCTTTTTTTCTCTATTGTTGTTTATTAATAAAAAAATAATAATAATTATTACAAAAGTTATCACTAAATGATTGTACATTTATGCAAACTACAAATATTAATCACTCGAGTCAGGTTGATAGAGTAAAGTCTATTGTTTATTGAAAATTAAAACTAACGTTTGATATTAATTTATTTATTTATGAACTTCTCATAGTAATTAATTATGCACTCTTTCAATCCATAAAATTATCCTATAAATAATTTTTAGGTACATAAAGAAAAATAATAAATGAAAAAAGATGTGTGACAATGTCTGCGGAAACATAGTTAAGTTAACAGAGACTTTGCATTATATATGCAGAGGTCAGGTCCGAATTTTAGTGTTTAGATACTATACTTATTTATTTTAATGGTTGAATTTCTTCTAATCTTTAGGCTACTTGAACAAAAAAAAGTGTGACAATTTTATAAATTTACCACGATTAACTTTTGAATATTTTTTTTGACGGGATTAATGCTTGAATATTAATTATCTTCATAAATCTATAATGAACTTTAATAACTTGAGTAATATAATATTTATTTGGAGAAAATGGAATTAAAATAATTAATTATAAATTTAAAAAGTTGACCAAAAAAATTAAAAATTAAAAGTAAAACCACTATACGCTTGGTTTTCATTATTTTATCGTTTTCTTTCTTTTTAGTTATTAATTATGATTTTCATAAGAATTAAAATAAAAATTAAAAAATAAGAATTAATTATTAATTATGATTTTCATTCTTGTTAGTTTTTTCCTTCTAATTAACATTAATATATTTCCATATTTAAAAATAATATTTTTTAATATAAGTACTCTATATATGCATAAAATACAAGCATATTTGACTAGTTAATATTAATTTATAAAATATTATGATATTTGTCACAACTCCTAACTTAACTGGAAAAAAAAATGTTGAAATTGCTAGACCGGATGACGTGGTTAGGGTTTGAACCCCGACTCCTCCATTAATGTGTAAGTTTCTTATAATTGTTTTATTTCGTCTATCTATAAAAATAAAAATAAAAATTATGATATTCATTCATGTAATCCTATTTGTCATAGATTCATGTATGAGTCTAATATCATTGTTAAATATTTTTTTTTTTTTATAAATGAGTTTGATTAGGACATGAGATGGCCATATATTGCACTAAAAAAAATGTCATCATATTAAAAGTTCACAGTTAGGCAGTTATTATATTCTATTAAAAGTTTTTTTAGAGGTCTATAAAAGAAAATTTGTATAACTAAAAGCAATTCCATGCATATAATTTGAGTTTATGTGGACCCCATTGTTCTAATATCCGTGTTTGGTACTACAAAACTTATTAAAATATAGCTGTCATTTGTTCTTTTCTCACGTTTTACAAACCCCTACTTCACACTTTACACATATTTATATATACTTGTTCTATAGAAGAGTAGCATAGAAAAAATTGTGTTTGGAAAAATAGATAAAAGAGAGTGAGAATTTCTAAAGTGATGGAAAATTCAAGAGTTATTTTGATGGTGAGTGTGGTTTTGGGAGTGTTGTCATTGTGGCCAATGGTGGTCATGGGAGGTCCAAAGCTTCATAAGGTGGGAGGATCCAAAGGTTGGAGTCAGAATGTCAACTACACTACATGGTCTTCTCAAGAGCATGTCTATGCTGGTGATTGGCTAAGTAAGTCTCTAAACATCTTTTCTAAATTATGTTTAATTGTCATGTCAAAGTTTTGCAAGGTGTTAGATAAAGATTAGATGGTTCAAATTTTAAATCAATCCATGATATGAATCAGAAGTCTGTGAGTTATTCGGTCTTGGTGTTTTTTGACTTGATTATTAACTGTGGTGTTTGTACTATTTTTTCAATCATAAATTTGAATCATTTTAATGTTTATCGATTTGATTATTAATTGTGGTGTTTGTTCTATATTCTCGAATTTTGATACGAACTTTGATGATTTTAGATTTTTTAGTAAAGTAAAATATTTCTCGTAATTATCACTGGATACAACTAAGCTATCATGTTCATATGTATTCGTAAGCTGTCAACGCGTTTCTTTCGGGTACAATTTTACGTGTTTTATTAACTAATGTCAAATTGTTTAATACCCGAAGTTTGTAAAAACAAAAGGTGGTATTCGAGTCCAAAAAATTATTAGCCAACATTTGTCTATTTTTCGATCAAACTTTAAATTGTCAATTCCTTTTTTCATTTATTGATTTGTTTATTTGAAAATTGTTCTTATTTATCAGCCGTTTTCAAAGTTTAACATTGTTACTATTTACTAATTAAAATCTTTTTTTTTTTACACAAACACAAAGAAGTTTAGCATAATAATGATGCATGCAACTCAATTTTAGCTTAGAATTTGGCAAAGCTTCATGAAAATATTTTTTACAATCAATATGAAGTTATTTTAGGTGGGTTGGAGTATTGGCCAAGTATACCACGCATCACATTTATAAAAGAGAAAAGAAAAAACTAAGTAACAGAAAAGAAAAAGAAAAAAGAATCCTCGATTCAAAACGTACGATTTGATATGGTGCTTTAACTTTCGTACCAAAAAAAGTTTGCAATGAATCACATGATGAACCAATTAACAAACATCCCCAATTGGAGACAAAATCGAAATCCAATATGGAATTTCATAAAAGGTGCTTTAATTAATTTAGTATAATCATGAATTAAACTTTGTGTAACCATATTATAGTAGAGAAAACTTTATTATGACAATTTGATCTTTCAAATTAACAAAGTTTCATATTGATTCATGAAATTAAAAGTTCTTATTGTAACACTAGAAAAGTTTTTTTTTTTTGGGTTGTTATTGTTACATGCTTAACAAAATAATTATTGGTTTGGTGTGTAGAATTTGTCTTTGACAAAAGATATTACAACGTATTGGAAGTGAACAAGACAGGCTATGAGTACTGCATTGACATGACCTTCATAAGAAACTTGACAAGAGGTGGTCGCGACGTGGTTCAATTGACGGAAGCAAAGACATACTACTTTATTACCGGTGGAGGTTACTGCTTTCATGGAATGAAAGTTGCCGTGGACGTTCAAGAACACCAAACACCTGCACCATCTCCATCTCTTTCGGATACAATGAAATCTGGTGGTGGTTCCATTTTGCCATCAATGTATGATTCCTTTGGGATTATTGTTGCAAATGTGGTTTATGTGAGTTTGGTTTTAGTGGGGATTTTGTAAGAGATTAGGGTAAAGGAATTGACAATTATTTGGGCATGGATTATAAATTATGGATATGTTATGAGAGTGAAAAGTGAAAGTAGCTTGAATAATACATGTTACTTTTTTATTTAGGATTTGGTACTTGTTACTTTAACCTATATTGAATATATGTTTGCTTGCTTGTGGTAAAAGAAGAAAAGTAAATTTGCCTAAATTTTTTGTTTTTCTTTCCTCAAATTTGTAACTACTTTTTAAAAATAATTATCAAATACTACATTGTCATTGAACGTTAGTGTGAAATTCGTTTTCACTCACGGTATATATCCTATTTTCTCAATAAATTAATCTATAAATTAAGTAAAAGTATTTTGTAAATATGTCATGCAATATGTCCTAATGCATTGGATCCTATCAGAACTTTGCAGTTAAGCGTGTTTGGATGAGAGTAGTTCTATGATAGGTGGCCTCGTGCAAAGTACTTATGTTGCACCTCTTCACCTTTTTTTTTTTACAAAAAAATGTCATGTAATAGGCACAACTGTTAGGTAACCTCTAAAAAAAGTTTAGTTCCTTTGGAGAATGCACCAAAATTTATTGTTAACCTCTATACAATTCCCAAATACAGTTTCTATGCTTAACTCCTCCTATTCACCCTGCTGTTAACCTTTTCTAACTTCACAAATCTGAACTCACCTGTTTCAATTCCTAAAATTTAGGAATCATGATCAAAGTTAACAAATAACTAAACATGTCATCAATGTTGGTTTATGATTTTCCAGATACAAAAATATCACAAGTGGAAATAGAAACTTCACATTTTCTCATAGATTAACATAAGAACTTGTTGCAAATTAGTACATGACTCGATGCTTCTTCGAGCAACATGGAACACAAAGTCGACAACGGTACCATAAAGAGACCAGCTGCAACATGAGCAGCACTGTCATATAGAAAACAAGTTAAACAACATAACTTAACAATCATGAAAACTGGTAATTTCAAAATGACTATCATCAGTCGTAAATAAAAAAGTATAGTTAAGATTAAGATAAAAAGGTGTAGTAATCTTTTTTCCAGTAGCATGCTAGAATCATTCAGCAACAACTAAAACCAATAAAAGCAGCAGAAACTCTGAGTGCAACAAATAGCACTTTTTTCAGATTTCTAGTTCTAGATCATTCAAAATGGAGTGGGCTTAGAACAGAAGAACCCCTTTGACACAAGTGTAATTCTTTGATCATTCGGAGCTGCTTATTTCTGCAAACCTCACTTTCCTTGCCTCCAAAATTTCTAAAAGAGAAGACTTATTGTAGTGATCAAAGGCACTGCAGTTGGGGACAAATTGTGGATGCAATGAATTATGATCATCACCACTTGATCCATAGCCTCCTCCGACGATCTGACAACAATAAACAAAACAAAATTACATAAAGAAATAACTGAGGCAAAGATAAAACAAAAGTTGTTGCCAATTGTTAACAAACCTTATGAATCACAATGCTTTGAAGAGAGGGGCAGGCGCGGATGAATTTCTTCAACCAATCCCACTGATAATATTCCTCATCCTCCTTCTCAAAGCTAAGCTCCATATGAGTTAAATTGAAAAACTGAGCAGTGTCTTGTTGTTCAGGTGTTTGTACCGGCGCGACATAGTCAAACAATTTCAAGGGTGTTTGTACCGCGACTTGTGCATGTAGAAACTCCACATTGTAAAACAATTTCAAAGGCAAAAAAGAAGATATAGAAGAAGAGTCAGAAATGTGGGCTTTGAGCAATTTGGGGAAGGGTTTTAACAACTTGTCTCTTTGTTTAGTAAGAGCATCAAGAGTATCATTATCATCATTGGTGGTGACATTTTTTATGAGTAAATCCTCAAGAAGTGGACATGCATAGAGAATCTTAATAAGAAATTTAAGCTTTAGAAAATGAACCTTTGTCATGTGGAGTTTTTTGAGGTTGGGCAAATCAACCCAAGATTTATGAACATAGTCTATTGTTAACAACCCATTCCCATTCAAGTTTAAAACAACAAGAGTTGAACAAGTTAGAATGTTATATGGCAAGTAAATGGGGGTAGTGGAAGAGTGCTGCAAAAAAGTGAGATGGACATGTTCAACTTTCCCTAAGATTGCATTGTAAAGCCAATAACGTAACGAATCAGAGTTGCAGAAGCGAGATGCGGACAAAAGAGTTAACGATTTGATAGGAAGCAGTCTGCTAACATAAAGAAGTTCACCGTTGATGAATAAAGAAAATAGGCCTCTTGGTCATGGTCATGTTCCGTGTCATCCAAGTTGATATCGAGAGTTCCTTTACGGAGTGGTCTCCAGTGCCTTGAGAGAAGGGATGTGGCAAAGATTTGTTTTGTGGGCAAACGAGACCGAGACAGGATGCAACATAATAGTTCGACGGGTAAAGCACTTATTCTGTCTGCGTTGTGGATTGTTAACCAGAGCGGATTCCATCGCTTTGACAGAAGGCTTGTGGGGGCGATTTGTGAGAAGGGCAAAAATGAGAGGATGTGATGGATTATTTCATCTGGTAAATCGCTGATCCTGTCTGTTCCTGTTGTCGTTGGTGCCATAGATAGTTAAGTTTCTTTCTTTGTTGATTGAATGAATGAAAAAGAATATCGTACAAAACTAATTAATTATTAGAAATCTGCCTGCCTGCATGTAATAAACAACAAAACAAACATCACCAATTCATAGTTGGAGAATGGAAGACAAGACAAATGACCGAAAACAAACACCAATGATAATCAATCAATCAACTACTTCATCAAAATAAACAAAAGGAAGTGAAACAGAATTAATCAAAATAAATAGATATCAATGAGCAATAGAGACTTTAATATACTCAGTAACCTGTGCTGGTTCAAACAATCACCTATAAATGCATCTACCTACCAATTATTCAGAATTGTTCGATTTAAAACCAAGCAAGGATTAGAGAACAACAAAAAGAATACTGAAAACAAGTAAGAGAAACAAAAAGCACGTAGATAGATTTGTAAAAACCTGAAGACGAAGAAGCTTTAGAATCAAAGACGAAACCTACACTCTAGGTAGGGTTTGGATATGAAGCTTGAGGTCAGATTCGTAAAAACCTACCTGAAGAAGCTTATGGTGATTCTTTGGGGGTGAGAGAGATGCAATTATTTCGAGCTGAGTCTTGGACCAACTTATATCGACTTTAGAGATTTTTTTTTGGGTGATTCTAGATAAGGCGAATTAGGTCTCGAGAGTTCACCAGAATGCAGAAATGATGTCTCAAGGCTTTTTGAGAGTTGACAAAGGTCCTTATAGATTAACTACTAATGAAATTTTTAACACTAGGTGGTAATTCTTAGAACAAACGATTCAACAAAAGGTAGGCAATACAATTAAACCCAGGCTTAATCAACAACTTTAGTTGCTGCATTTAACTATTCTCATCAGGATCACTCAGTTGCATCAAAATATCATGATCACGAAGGAAACACACACCATATCCAATCGATTTACATAAAGAAAAGTGATGCAATGAACCAACCATATTTGAATACATGAGAAACAATGTAATAAGTATCCTACAGTACAATATGAATACACCCTTCACTGATATGTATCTTACTATGTATCCCAAAACACCTTGCATCCTACGATACAATACTAAAAAACCCTTCATCGATACATATCGTACTCTGTATCCCAAAACACCCTGTTGGTGAGTATGCTAAGGGTCTAAAACATCCTAGTTATCATGGACTTATGTTTGATTTTGATTGAATTAAGGATGATTTGTTATTTATTTTTGTTTATGACTTGAGTTTTGAAGTATCTTGAAGTTTATAAATATTTTGGAGTTTATATATGATATTTTAAGTCATATTTTTTTTGTTAATATATCTTATGATACACGATACGATATGATAAGATACATGATTCAAAAAAGCGGTCGAACAATACATGATATGTATCCCGATTTGACTACCATGATGAGAACTTCAAACCACAGCTAAGCCAAAATGTAACTGTAACAATTTGATAAATTCAAACCGTAGTTAAGCCAAATCTTACCTATGATTATTAAAATTAAAATATATAATTATTTTTTTGTAAATGATAAATACGTTTACCGGTTACATTTATAAACAAATAATAATTTTTCAAGTACATTGAATAACTAATAAATCTTATCTATAAATATGATCATATACATTAGTTATTCAATAAATTTAAAAATTATTTTTTGTTTATAAATATGACCGAAGAATATATGACAACCTTTTTTTGAAGGGAATAAATAAAAATAATCATGTACCACAAAAATGATAAAAATAATCAATACCGATAATAAATATATGATATTAAGGGAATAAATATTGTATTGTCCCTAAAAAAAATCAATATTAATTAAAGAATACGTAAATTTCTCTGTGTAGACTATAATTTATTTTTTGAACAAGAAAAAAAATGAAATATAATTAATCCACAGACGATTCTACACCACTAACTATGAATATCAAAAGTTAAGTTTACTTTTTTCTCTATACAACAACCACAAGATAAAAGTTTAACCTTGTCAAAAATGTGGTCCATCGATTCATGTTTGTGTTGAAAAATTCTAGAATTTCTTTCCTACCAAATAACATAAATGTAAGATAGCCAAATCATATCATATGAATATAAACCCGAATTGATTTTGAAAAACCGCCTAAATTTTCAAATTGAGTTAAATGATCTGCAAGATGCAATAGATTAACAGATAAAATGTCAACTCATTGTCGAACCAACTACCAAATGCTCCAAAAAAAAGCAGAACCTAGGAATAGATGATCGACACTTTCCACCTTCCCACATCCACCCACACACATACCAGTATTGGACAAAATAATTTCGCGCCTAACCAAGTTGTCCTCAATAGGTAATCAATTTCGTAGTAACCTCCAAACAAAAATATAAACTTTTAACAAAAGTGATTTGTTCCAAATATTGTTGGTAATATCTAAACGCACATTGTCATTCACATTGGACAACAAATGATAAACTCATCTTATTGTATAACTTTTATTCGAATCGAGGTGCCAACTCCATCAATGTTCCACACCTTCTTGCAAAATAATGTTATGTAACAATTCACAACACCCTCTGCTCATCCTCCCAGACTAATAACCTACGCCACCATTTCCAAGTGTCTCCCCCCAACACCCCAACCTAATGAAAACATATCAGCAATTGGCATCAAACGAGTTTCGGAGGATAAATCAAAAAGACGTTTGAATTTAACACATAACTTGCCCCCCTTCAAGCTACACATCAAGCCAAAAAAGAGTTTGGGCCCCATCGCCCATTACACGCATCAAATTGTCGTAAAATCAACTGCCCACATTCAACCCCACCCCACTACGAACGAACACCCACCATGTCTTTCCACCATGTTGATCCTACCCTCATACCTTCCCTAATTCGACCACCTTCAAGCCCATACCTTGTCAATAACATCTTACACCACAAACTTCATTGGTCCACATGTATCCTCCAACATCATTTATCTAACAAAAGCCAAATCAGTTCCTTAATTCTTCGAACCCCAAGCCATCCATTTTCCATATCTAAACAAATTGTATCTTATTTAATCCATGAAATTTTCCTAACATTCCCACCATCCCCCAAGAAAAACATTTAAAAATAGATTCAATAAAGGAGACAATACATGTGGGAATTGAAGAATGCAAGAAAGTAGACTATAAGAGATGACATGACAAATTTCAAAAGAACTAAGCAACCATCGAGAGACAAGTTCCTACTCCTCCACTTATATAACATTTTTTTAATATGCTCAATTGATGGATACTAAAAACCTATGAAGCCCCGATACTGATACGGGTGCGGGTACGATACGATACGGGTACACAGATACACGAATTTTTTTAAATTTAGGATATGATACGTTTAACATACGTTAACACAAATTTATATAAAACTTATATGTATATAAAATACTTGAAGAAAATTAACACTGATAACTCTTCATTATTGTATTATTATAAAAGTTACAATTTTTTAAAAATAATACATGTGATCAAAATAATTTTTTTTGAAAGTTTTCTTTATTATAAAAGTTTTCTTATAAAAATATTACATTTTCATACGTTGGGATATCGAGAAAGACATCATTAAAAAAACTTAACATAAATTTTATCTAATATTGATTGACTGAATCACCTCTCTCGCTACGTTCATCCACAAGAAGTATAATTTTAAGCTTTTCATCGAGAAACAATTCTATTGATGCATATCTAAAATTGAATCAAATACATCTATAATGAATTTTTACAACAATGTCTCACTTTTTTACTCTTAATCTTTTTCTAGGATACGTATATGTGAAGTATCTTAGAAGTATCCTTATGTATCTGTGGAGTATCACATAAGTGTCCTATAAAATATTTATTAAAAATTAAAATAATTAATTCCGATACTTCGTGGGTACGTATCTGCGAGTATCCGTCGAGTATCGGTATCCAATACGTATCCGATACGGGTACATCTCCATTTTAGAGTATCCGAGCTTCATAGCTAAAAACTTAACCCCTTAGAATCGCCTCCAATGGAAAGACCATGATAAATAAAAGGAATGCTACCGATTTTAAAGCTCAACACCAGTGACGCCTCAACCGACCATGATTCCGACACATTCGCTCCCACAAACATGCTTTTATGAAGTCCCTCTGTATCAGTTAATCTCGCCTCAATTGTTGCATTTAACATAACTAGATTTTTGACCCGTGCTCCGCCCAAGTTTATTTTAAAGAGATTGACATACGAATCATAAAATACAATATATAATTGGTAACGGTGAAAAAAATAACACGTGATAATCCATAGTAGACAAAATAAAACACTTCATAAAATGTATGAAATCTGAAAATATTATAAAAGAAAATCCGGTAATCCTATCAATAATTCGGTAAAAGAAATATGAAATTTTTAGTACATTGGCATGTAGTTTCATCACACATTGCGAAATACTTCCTCATATACGACGTTAGACGTTACATTGGTATCTTCACCATCTTCATCAGTGATCAATATCTTTAGTCATTCTTTGGATGTAACTCTTGAAACAGCAACATACAACTGTCCGTGAGAAAATACAGGTGTTGATATATATACACCAACATGTTTAAGCGACTGCCCTTGACTTTTGTTAATTGTCATTGCAAATGACACAAAGGAAATTGTCTTCGTTAGGTTAAATTACTACTAACCTAATAAAACAAATGAGAGGGAAAATATTAGGTTAAGTTGCTGCAGACCTAACAAAATTAATAAATAAGGATAAGTGTAGAAAATATTGTCAATAAAAAAAAGCAAGAGGATATGAATGAAATTGGTG
>Ga0315914_1004492_pt1 | contig 20848 bp, 10 predicted proteins | sample MpolenodulesMG_FD_203920 | JGI IMG/M metagenome (GOLD analysis project Ga0315914, IMG submission 203920) | Medicago polymorpha root nodule microbial communities from Los Angeles, California, United States - elongated nodules | ecosystem: Host-associated > Plants > Roots > Nodule | place: USA... | reverse complement strand
ATTTTTGTTTTGATTTACCCCCCTAATAGGCCAAACAAAAACCAATTTTTTTTTCTTCAAGAATTTTTCGTTTTTGTTTGGCCTATTAGGGGGGTAAATTAAAACAAAAATATTTTACAGGGGGGTAAATCAAAAAAAATATTTTACAGGAGGGAAAACTAGAAATGACTTATATTACAGGGGAGTAAATACCTATTAACCCTAAAAAAAAATAGCAAATTGGTTGATCTCACCCAATTCCCTTACAACATTACATCCATTCCATAAGGAGCACACACAATCAAAGATACTCATATTTCATGCATTTTAAAAGATATATATAAATATTGAAAAAGAACAAGAATTATGTTTTTACCAAATTATCCATATTAATCGTTGATGTATATCGAAATTAAACACTTGAGATAAAGTGTAGAAAAATGATTTAAGAGAGCGAATTAACGTCAAGATATCATAATGTATTATACTATTGAACATGTTTGATAAGTAAAATGGTTTAAAATTTCCTATAAGGTGTTTGGTAGAGTCTACACTCTAAGTTATTTTGCTTCTTGTTTTCAATATTACCATGATGCCTTTTGACTTATGTTTTGTTGAGTACTACATATGATATTCAGGTTGGTTATCCGAAAAGGTGTAAAAAAAATATTGAAAAGCAAATGAGGTAAGAGGTTGAAATATTGCCGACACATTTCACCAATTCATAGTTTCCGATTGAGAAATATTTTAGCTAATGATGTCACACCTTCTTTGGAGAGCATATAAAACCTTGAGTTGTGTTACTTTTGAGAGGTCAAAATTATCTAATTGTGATCAAAATGTCAAACAATAGACTTAAGATAATAAAAATAAATAAAGTCATATACGTGTCACGATGTTATTTGTATCTGTAACAAATTGTGATATTCAGGTTTTTTTCCTAGTTTGTGTGTGATGTGTCTGCATGGATTGTTTTGCAGTTCCTCGATACATGAATATCCACGTACAATAATGTTGAATTTGGTTTCAATTGAGTTAATGCACAATCACAATACATAATTATTCATATATAAGACTAATGTTTGATTAATGATTCCACAACTATTCCATCCATGATAATAGTTTTCGGTTCACAAATGTTATTACATAGACAACCAAACCAAATGAAATACTCTAGTACATTATTTTATATTATATTATGTTTTTTCCATCCATGAAATCACAATAAAATATTTTTGAATATTTTATACTCTAGTACATTCCACAATTAATAATTTTTTATCGAAACATGAATTATATATTTTTTGCGGTTAAAAATTCATATTTAATTCATCATTTGTTGAATAATTCTATTTTTTTTTTTAGAAATTTTTGCAATATTCTAAACATTCCTGCATAATTTCATTAAAAAATACAAATGATACACATGATTTGAATTAAAAATAGGAATCAAAAATGGAGATTGAAAAATTGATAGGGATTAAAAGTGGTAGGAAAATTTTAGAAGGACTAAAACGAAAAATTGATATATTTGTAGGGACCAAAAACATATTTAACCCAATTTAAAAATGTATAGTAATTTAAATTCTCTAAATTTTGATACAGTATTGAATGGTAATTAAATTCATCTCATGATCTATTAAAAATTAGCTTCTTTTGTCTCTATCTTTCCTACCACACAACTATAACACCCCTAGATTGCGTGAGAATCTTAGTTCTTCATTTTAATAATGTTATAATATTGTCTTTGACTCTAAATTGCTACCAAAAAGTTTGCTCTATGGGATGTTACATAGGAGGAAAGACTGTGTTGGCGTCTGAGAATTGTGAATGAAAAAGATGTGATTAAGATTAACCCTACAATGAAGACAACATTGATCGATTGGGAGCAGGTGGAGACTGCTTAATGCTTGAGAGAATTATCAATGATGCAGAGTTTGGTTGGTAATAACAATGTATTGGGAAGCATGCAAATAAAAAGAAAATGACAAAGTTGATGACACCATTGATGAGAAAACAAGCAACTCAGAATTTCTTTTTAAATCTTTATTCACCAAATCTTTGAATATTAAGGTTGGCCATAAAAATCTATACCAGAAAGTAGAGTGACTAATTCTGAGGTCTTAAACTAAGATGATTAACAAATGATAATCAAGTGGTGCAATTATTAATGTTGCTTGCAGGTTTATTCATTTAATTAAAATTGTAGAACCTGATGCAGAAGAACCTATGCGGAAGGTACGTATGGCTTGGTAATCTATCATTTTAATTATGAAAAGCAAGGTTTTAAATTGGGGTGACAATTATGGTCACACACGGTCGATCTATGATATGAAAGAAAGTCATTATTGATTTGGATAGACCGAGAAAGTTATCTGGATTGGAGCACTCTGACGTCTAAGTTAGTAAGTTAGCAAAGAGTGTGAGGCTTAAGAGTGGAGAAATTGTGTACCTTGCATTGTCGTTAGAAGGATTATTTATACATTGTCGTTAGAAGGATTATTTATACAATCCTAGGAAGGAGCTGTTTCAGGCGTAAAGGGAGGAACGCTACAAAAGGCGCCCTTCAATGGTGTGTTGTGGTGGTCGGTGGAGGGCATTGAACTTGTTGAGGCGTTACATATTTCAGGAATCTTATGCCAGGTGGATTGGTCTTCGGGTTGAGTGTGCTTCAGAAGAGGGTTGTGACTTGTGAGGTCGCAAGAGATTGGGCCTTGGACTAGCTCAAAACCGTTATAAAATATGGCAAATATAGTTGATGATCGTGATCGTTACGACAACGGTCTTGATGTTTTAATTTAGATCGTAGTCGTAAACTTTTATTTAAAATTTAACGAAAAACAAATTGAAAATAATTGAACAACCAGCATTATTTCAGAGTTAGAAATTTATTTAGTTTTCCTTTTCATAATTAAATTCTGCGTCACACCCTGCAACATCCTACGTACGTTTGTTCATGGGCATGCAGTTCTGTTTTTGCTACTCTCATAATCATGCATGTCTCGATTGCATCGAAAATCTTCAAATAATGTTGAGGAAAACATTATTGGTCAAAGTCACAATATATTAATTAACTATAATGAAATTCAAACTAGTACTTTAAGCCTTTCAAACCATATATGCTAGCACACACTTCAACAATTTCAATGAACTTACCTTTATGCTTAATTAAACGACACACACACTACCTAATCCAGTAATACTAAATTTCATAGTAATATTTTTGTGACAAAAAAAAATTCTCTCCTTGCTGAAAAATGCCAAAATAGTCTCTAACTAGCTAGGTTGCTTCTTTGACACTTCTTCCTCAAATGTCAGCTCATACGTGTTAATTTCTTGAAGAAAAAAATAATAGCAAAAATGATGGCATACTTTGATTTTACATATCACACTACACCTATAAAATCCCACATAATATTGGAACCTATGCTAAGTTTCCTATAACCTATAGTTTTGTCTTGGAACATTAATTCATTGTGCAATAATATTATGGGTAGGTCACCATGTTGTGATGAGATTGGTGTAAAGAAAGGGCCATGGACACAAGAAGAAGATGAGAAGCTGATTGATTACATCAACAAACATGGCCATGGAAATTGGGGAACACTTTCAAAGCGTGCTGGTTTGAATAGGTGTGGGAAGAGTTGTAGGTTAAGGTGGACAAATTATTTGAGGCCTGATATCAAGAGAGGGAAATTCACTGATGAAGAGGAAAGAGTTATCATCAACCTTCATTCAGTACTTGGAAACAAGTATATTTCTTAACTTGTTTTTTCTTATGTAGAAAAATTTGAAATAACGACGGAATTTCAGAGACGAAAAAAATAAATCCATCTATAATTCCATCACTAAGTGTTAGAGACGCCAACTTTCGATGACCAATTTCTTCCTACATTTGATTTTCGTCAATATTTCAACTATTTTTAGTAGCTTTATTTATTCAAGAGCTATAAATAATGTGATTTTTTTTTTATTTGTCTTGTAGGTGGTCGAAGATTGCAGCTCATCTACCAGGACGAACAGATAATGAGATAAAGAATTATTGGAACACAAACATAAGGAAAAAGCTTCTCAAGATGGGAATTGATCCTGAAACTCACAAGCCAAGAACTGATTACAATCACCTCATGAGTCTTTCAAACTTACTTGGCATGTCAAATATAGGCAACACTTTTAGCAACAACCCTCTTGGTTTACAACCAGATATTACCCACCTAGCCAAAATGCAATTGTTGCAAAATATGTTGCAAATTATGAACACCAATAATTCATTTGGTAACTTGGGGAATTACCCTTATAACCCCTTAGGGAATATTAACCCTAGCTTTAATCCATTCAATTTGTTTTTTAATGGAACAAACACAATTCAAACTAATGAGCCATTAGGTTTGAGTGGTGGTGAAGAATATGCTATGAACCCTAGTTTATACTCTTATGGACAAAGTGAGTCTTCAAAGCAGGATATTTCAAAAGGTGGATCAAGTTTACAAGATCTTGATTATAGCAAAATGAGAAGCATTTCATGCGAAAATCAACAAGAAAATCTACTTCCTGCTTTGGTTGCTTCCTCTCCTAGAACTGGAATTTTCAATCAAATGGAAAATGATTGTAACAAAGCTCAAATGTCCATTGATCACTCACCTTCAAATGCAATCTTTGATGATTGGGAGAAGTTCCTTGACGATGAATCAAGTGGTGGCTCCTACTGGAAAGAGCTTTTAGAGTAAGCAATCACTGATTTATTAGTATTATTTTTCCAAAATTTCTTTACTATAATTTAATTATTTGATATAATTTTTAACATTGAACTTTTATATTTTGCAAAATGCAACCAGTATGGTTGCGACATAAATTGTGGTTGTGATGCTATTGAGGATATCTCAATACATTTTATATCGCAGCTGTGTGTGTGCGCTCGCGTGCGCGCATAAAGAGAAAAACTTACAATGTCTTCCCTTAAATCTTGCTTTATTTTAATTTATTCCTTTTTATTTTGCAGCTTGACATCCACTTCTGCGTCACAAATTTCGTGGTAGAGGAATAATTGATTATCTTTGAGAATAATCACATCAACACATACTCAACGAAGTTCGTATAGTTTGATTCATTAATTCATATTATGGCTTTTATGATATTATTATTTAGATTCATTTGTAAGTTTATACATGGGATGTAATAATTATATATTGTACGTTTCTGTTGTACAAAACAAAAACATACACATGCATATTATATATGTAGTTTTATGTTCTTTACATATATAGTTATAGAGACTTTGTACTTCACTGGAATTTGTTCTATTCGTATCAAATACATTTTTGTAATTACAATTCAATATTCTAAATATTTATTTCAATATCTCTTTTTTTTTTTTTGAAAGGATTTCAATATCTCTTTTGATACTCGAAGTACGTACTATAGATTATTTTACGTAAATTTCTTTGCCGTGTTAAAATGTGACAAATCTAAAATCGTTAATGAATCCATATAGTTAAGCATTTGACTTTATGCTATAATAACGTAAAAGTCAACCTTGTCGCAACGATTTCTCGCCGGCTAAAGAAATTTTACATTATACAACTATCACATCAAATGATGAATTAATATTTATATAAGCTGAAATTAGAAGCTAGCTAATCCGTTAAGAACTTAAAATAATTTTTCATTGGAATTGATATATGTGTCCAGATTCCGGGACCTCACGTTAGGTTAGATTGTTTACGTTTGGAACAAGTTAAAAAAAAAGGGGGCTAAAGATCGACAAGATGCAAAAGGCCATAGCTAATGCAACTACCCCGTTTGTTTTCAAGTTCGATAACGAATCTGCCTCATTGAGATATTGGTTTAGGTAGGAGAGATGATGCAATTGATTGTGATTAATCAAAGGACACAACACAAGTTATCCTCCCTTTGGAAAGCTAATTTAGTTTCTAGAACAATAGTAACTTTATACAATATGGGCATGTTTGTTTGGATAAACAACTTATTCACAACTTATATAGCACAATCGCTTATAATGATAATCCCTTATGTATAAGCTTCGATAAGCTAACTTTGTAGCAAATGATGAAATAAAGGTAAATTTTTTGCATATGTTGTGAGATGTTTTTATAAACTATATCGGATTTTTTTTGAAATAAGCCAAAAAAAACTTATGAAAATTGTCTTAAGCTATGTTCATAAATTCTTTCAAACAGTCACACAAAACTTATGACATAGATAAGCTTAAATAGGTCAATTCAAACAAACTCCTTGTTCAGCTAAATGATTTAATATAGATTTTGAACATAATTCTTTTTGTTTTGGTAGATAGACGAAATGGCAAAGCCATTATAAACTCATACACACAAGTGGAGATACTGGGGTTCCAACCCCGGTCATGCATGACATTCGGTCTAACAATTTCGGCATTTTACGAGTTGAGTTAGGACTTGTGGATATTTTGAACATAATTCTATTAATACTAATATTTTTTTGGTGAACTCTCTGGTTCCCGCAATACTAATATTATTAAAAAAAACAGTGAAGTAATATGTTTAATGCAAAATATAACATAAAGACATTAAAATCTATTACGTTTGAAATAAATAAAATAGTAAGAAGAATATTAAATTAATCTAATAAGCATTTTTATTAAAATGTAAAACTTGTGAATGATATATTAATACAATATCTTATACTAATTTTTAAAAAGGAATTCGAAATCTGATCAGAGCGGTTTTTGAAAAGGAACATCCAAAGATATTCAATCGGTTTGTGTCATTTTTGAGTTTTTTATATCATATTTGTGGTGTTTTTTTTGGTTTACCATATTTGTGGTTTTAATTGAATCAATTTGGATTTGAACAGTCTTACTCTAAAAATGATAAGCTTTTCAACAAAAAAGAAAAAAAGAAATCACTCATCAGAACAAAAATCATATGGCGTCGTCCTCAATGTATTTTCTCATCAATCCTCCTAGTTAACTCCACTATATAGGGACATTTACACTCATGAAGCGTACTCTTTATTCTCATCATCTATCTCTCGCCCAATCTCCCACGAACATGAGTGTTTGAGTCCTTGTAGATATACCATCCTATCGAAAATCTCCCATTGTTGTCCTCTGTTGAAGTAAACTCCCATTGATGTCCTCTATTGCACTTCAACACCACCGATTGTCGTTGGAGATACACGTAGAATCAAATATTAGAAGAAAAATCATATATCCTTTGATATGGTCAGGGTCTAATTGTGGATCTCACAGCTAATTGGGTATACACTGTGTTATCTCATTGCATAATATGAACTTTTCGTGATAGTAATAAAAAAATCGGATTACCATGTAATACTAAGTTAACATCAAAGAAATCGGATTACCATGTAATAACTATCTATAAAGGGAAAACATTGCATTGGTGTTGCCTATTTTCTTTCCTATTTTACCCCTAATTAATTGCAAATATTAAAAAAAAAACTGTTTCAAGTGAAGTTCGTTACCAAAATTCAAAATAAAAATGCAACTTATCATCACCCTACAAACCCTTACCCCTTCCTTCCCTCACCAAGACTTCCTCAAATCAAAACTCTATTAGAGAGAAAAAAGGAAGAAAGGTCAGGGCATATTAAAAATACTTGCAAACTCTGTAATCAAGATTTGGACAATCTCCTGCCATTTTTTTCTTCATGTTGTTTGTCTTGTCATTCACTTTTCTTTTCTCTTTTTTTATGTATTTTTTTTCCTTTGTGGATCAATCAACCGATGGATTAAAAAATGAGAGATAACTTAACAAAAAGAACATAAGAGGATCTAAATACGTGCAATCATAGTTATATTGATGGTGTGAGTAAATATTTAGTTGATACTAATAGTAGTGGATCTTTTTTGGGAGCCCATGTATGCCATGGCTCCCCTCGCTTAAAAAAACTAATTTATTTTTATATAAGAAATTACCAAAAACAACCAAAATTTAGGCAATCCATTTCACGTTCATACTCTCTCTCTCTAGCACCCTAGGCTCCTCTCTCACCATCATGTTGATGTGAAAATAATTCCTTTCAACAAACGAACATGAAAGATGAATTTAGGACACAAGTAATAAAATCTTTAAGAGGTTCTTAATTGATAGGTTTAATCATACAAACGTTAAGTTGCGATGTAAGAAACATGTGGGTAGAAAAATGATAAAGTAAAGTGCACAAGAAAAGGAAAAATATTTCTTAAAAAAAAAGAAGGAAAAATATATATACAAAGTGAATTCGGTTGACCTTGTTTGTGTATGGATAAAAATGAAATTTCTTGAAAGGTGATTTGCTATATATTGTTGAAATTAGGTGATACTAAATTACCTATTGCTCTCCCTAATATCTTTATATATTTAAATGTTAAATAGTGTTGTAAGCAACCCTAATTAACCTTAATCCCGTCCTTTTTGATTATCTTAAAAAAGCTTTATGAAAAAAATTCCTTGGTGGGAGTTGAACCAAGTTACAAATGGGCATCCTTCATAGTTTTTGCCATTACGCCACATATGTTTTTGCTCAATTAATTTAGCTTTCAAATTCTAAAACCGCCTCCCACTTCTTATCCCACCTTTTCCACTTCCCATAAACTGTTAATTTCTCTCCCTTCTATCACGCGCATCATTTTTTGTTCTCAAATAGTTATTTTGGTGCGTTAATTGTTGTTAGAACTCTGGTTGCACCCCCCCATTTCTTATCCCACCTTTTCCACTTCTCATCAACCGCTTCTTATCCCACCTTTTCAACTTCTCATAAACTGTAATTTTCTATTCCTTCAGCGTATCGTTTTTGGTTCTTAAATATTTGTTTAAACAATTATTTTGATGAATTGAAATTAAATAGTTACTTTGATGTATTAATTGTTGTTAGAACTTTGATTGCACGGGTTGAATGACTTATAGAAAGATAGAAATTTGGAAACTCACTTGGGTTGGCATGGTGTGTTGGATTGAGACTTTAGAGTTTTCTCCTCTTAAGATCTCATGTTTGATTCTCCTCAATGCTAATTTCTGCGGGTTAGTTTGCCTTTAAAAGAAAATTGAAAAATTTGAAACTCAATATGTTGTTTTTAACTTGAACTAGTGTTCCTTGCGGTATTAGAAATTTTAATTTGATTGACCTTTTTTAACAAATTGAGAGCTGCATACCCTTGTGTATGAATGCAATTGGGTGATCAGACTCATCTGTTAGAAATGCTTGATCACTTTGTTAATGTAAAAAAATAGGATCGTTCATGACTCTTCTGTCTCCAGTCTCCTATATCATTGGAGGGTTATGGCTCATCTTGTTGATAGTCACTTGAAAGGGAAGAGAAGCAATAAAAACATAGGGTGATATGTGAAAATTCCAAGGCAATGAATATAATAATATTTACTAATAACATCGATCAATAGTCATGGAACATGATGCCAGACAACCAAAACATAAGATACAAACCAATATTACAACATCGATATGAAAGATGCATAAGATATTAAAATGTGATCTCAAAGTTAATTTAACAAAGATTGAAAAATCATACATATGAAGACATGTTCTAAAAAAACAGAATAGAAGAAAAATGAGGATATCAAGGAGCAAAAGGTTTCTTTGGTTTCCGTAAGAGCTTTTGAGAGAGACATGAAGGCTTTTCTACAATTAGTCATTGTTAAGATCAAGTTGATTTTACCCAAAACTTCCAACAATTATATCCACATTTCACAAGTACGACATGCTTAACTATATACTATAAGATTTGGATCATAAATGGAGGCAGCAAATAGTGTATTCCATATTATTTATGTCCCACATCGGATAGTTTAGAGCGAATGACACGGAGCATGACGTATAAAATCAAGTTTGTGATCCATTGCAACATACTTACCTGGATGGGGTCAATGGGTGATCATGAAGACTCATGGCCTAGGAAAGTGACCTCCATTGCACTTAGGAGGGGTGCTAGCCTAAGGTCTACCCAAGTGGTGGAGCCTACATCATAATTTGTTGTTGTGGGGCTTGCGTTCGCGCAGCCCCTTTCAATTTTAGTCAAAAAAATTTTGGTGCAAATTTTATTTTTAAATTACTAATTATGTAATTAGTACTCTTATAATTAATAAAAGGATCATGCTAACTAATGCCTCTCGGGACATTAACAATTTTACAACTTTCAATATTTCTACATGAGTTTCCTATTTGTAAATAGTTGTAAATCATATAAAAAGATAATTTAATTTTGCATACTGCAAAAGGGACTAGGGAGAGACTTAATACTACATTGTATTGTGACAATCATTATGCAATAGACTTATAGAATTATAAATTTAAAACAATGTAATTGGAAGAAAAAAAGTGTGGATGGTTTATAAAAAATCTGATTTGACTTGATATTAATGTTGTATGTATGCAGATGTTCATGTCTACTGCAGAAGATCAAAGATCCAATGCATTCCACCTTTGAAGTTTTCACTTAGACTTGTTCAAGATATGATAAACAAAGTCTTAACCCAATTAACTCAAATGCTTCCGATTCTATGTTTAAAGTTTAAGGAAAAGAGTTACGAGTGGTGACTTAACAACAAATTTTCCTAGTCTCGCATTGCTAATAAGAGAAATTAGACGAGTTTAAGGTTAAATAAAAAAACAAGTTAACCAATATTTAAAACCATCTTTGCCTTGCACTTGGGGCAATGATGCATCTAGTGAGGTTCTAACTGAGGCGTGTCTATTGCTGGTTGAAAACTATTTCCTGATCCCCGCTTAGACTTGGGTCCAACTCAAGCATTTGAGAATGTCTGGAAAGATTCCCTTCGGGGTAAAGTCCTGCAATTTTTTTTCAATATTTATTCTGAAAAGTAAAAATCATTCAACTTTTACAGTTTGCTCATGCTATGCTGATTTTTTGCATTTCAATATCAAATAGGCCAATTAATTCGTTAACCCAATATTAAAAAAACCTACTCCATTGATATTCATGCTTCAAATAGAAGAGACACATTCAAACATAATAAAGATGACAAGGTGGTTTATTTACTAACTTTGATCATCTCACTAAGATCCCATGCATAATGATTGTGGCTCATTTGAGCACTCCTATACTTATTGGGAAATGCTTCTTCAGGAAAGATTCGAGAAATTTTGTAATCCTGGGAGGTCTTACTGGAGGTGGAATAACCATTTCTATTGTTCAATATAATCAACTTCAAAATAAAAACATATATTAAAGGGTTAATAGTGTTTTATCCCCCTGTAATATAGGTCATTTTTGGTTTTACACCCTGTAAAATATTTTTTTTATTTACCCCCTGTAAAATATTTTTGTTTTGATTTTCCCCCCTAATAGGTCATTCAAAAACCAATTTTTTATTTTTTTCTTCGGAAATTCTGGTTTTTGAATGACCTATTAGGGGGGTAAATCAAAACAAAAATATTTTACAGGGGGGTAAATCAAAAAGAATATTTTACAGGGTGTAAAACCGAAAATGACCTATATTACAGGGGGGTAAAGTACCATTAACCCTATATTAAAATATTCACCTTTTCATGCATCAAATTTTCGGCACAACGGAATATCTAACATAACTCAAGAAACGAGCGAACGATCATAAAGGAATCTGACATTTTCTTTTCTCTTTACACCACCTTGTTTAATGATATGTGATTTACTAATGTTAATAATGATCTTTTGGATACCTATGCAACATATTTTGATAGATTTGCTATCTGTTTTTGGGTTTTCATGTGCGAAAAATATCATGGAATAACAATTGTCTATGTAAGTTTATATTATTTTCTGCTTGCTATCTGTTTTTAGGTTCTTTATCTTAGTTTTGCAGTTTATCTTAGTTTCTTTTTCATATTTATTTATTATGGAACATATACAAGTTTGAATTTAGGAAATTTGACATCGTTGGTAATTGATTTAGTGATGTGAATTGGTGATTTAAGTGGCTGGGGGTTGAGGGTAGAGCAAAGCTGTGACAAAATGCAATTCAAATTTGATGCATAACCCGATTAAATTGGAAGAGATCTCTTATTATCTTATCCAAGTGATCTTGAGTAAATAAGGTAAGTACATATGACTTACTCGTGAAGTATATATGGATATCATAATATACATTATCTTAAAATTCATATTATTGTTTTTGTGAATTTAGCTTTAGTTGATTAAATATACACCAAGATTTTTGTAAGAACGTGATAGAAACTACTACCAGTATAACACTTCACTGAATAACATTTAGAGAACGGTTTTCAATCAGATATAAAATATACAACTAAAAACTTGAACAACAATGAAATGTTAAATATAACAGACATACAAAGACACAGTTCCTACCAAAGATTTAAGAGTCTTAGAATGGTATAATTAACATTGTGTCATACTCTAATCGAACAATTATTTTAGCAGCTCAGGTATAACTTTACAGCGTAATTTTACCACAAAAACGTGTGCTGAAAGAAGTATTAGCTTTTCATTCACTCTAATTGAACAGCACCACTCTCCGACTTAGCATCTGTTTGCCATCACGTTGTAACCTTAATTTCGCGTCCTGAGGCACTCCCAACGTGAAAATAGAGAAGGAGAGTTTGGAAAAACGCACGTTTGGTGGGCATCCACCGTGAAAACAAACACACACTTAATAAACTTGGGCTTCCTAACTACTAGCTCTAAGCATTGTATAACATCACCAATTTGAAAATCTTAAGAGTGACCAAAAATTTTCAAATTTAGGAATCATTTTGAAATTTCGCTAATTTCAGAGATTAAGTTGACGTCTTATAATTTTAGGGACTAACTTAGCGGTGATTAATCATGGTTAAATACGGGAAAAGCTTGAAAATACCTTGGTACTAACATGAGTTGCTGCCTGGCTAAGAGCAATAGGCGGACTCTTGACATCGAATCCAACTATGCATGCACCGCATGCAAAGTTGATTTTAAGGAAAATGATGATAAGATCAAGTTGAAAACCATACATATGAAAGCCTGTTCTGAAAAAACAGTTCGAAGAAAAATGATGATATCAAGGAGCAAAAGGTTTCTTTGGTTTCCTTAAGAGCTTTTTAGAGAGACATGAAGGCTTTTCTACAATTAGTCATTGTTAAGATCAAGTTGATTTTACCCAAAATTCCAACAATTATATCCACATTTCACAAGTACCACATGCTTAACTATATATAAGATCTGGATCATAAATGGAGGTAGCAAATAGTGTATATATCTGTTGATCTGTTCTATTCTATTCTATGTTATTTAAGTCCCACATCGGATAGTTTAGAAAGAATGGTACGGAGCATGGGGTATAAAATCAAGTTTGTGATTCATTACAAATCACTTACCTGGATGGGGTCAATGGGTGATCAAGAAGACCCATGGCCTAGACAAGTGACCTCCATTGCACTTAGGAGGGGTGCTAGTCTAAGGTCTACCCAAGTGGTGGAGCCTACATCATAATTTGTTGCTATGGGGGTTTGCGTTCGCGCAACCCCTTCCAATTTTAGTTCATTTTTCTTTTTTTGGTACAAAATTTATTTTAAATTTAATTACTAATTTTTTTTTTTGGTACAAGTTTTATTTTAAATTTAATTACTAATTATGTAATTAGTAATTTTATAATTAATAAAAATGTCTTTTTTTTTTGTGGTGGCCGGGGTTTGAATCCCGGACCTTGCATATTTTATATCAATTGAGCTAAGCTCACGAGGACATAAAAAGGTCATTCTAACTAATGTCTTTGGGCCTCTGGGATATTTCTATATTTGCTTCTTTAATCGGTGTCGGCGCTTTTAGCTTTTTCTTAATAAAATAGTATAGTAGTTTAGTATTTGGTTCTTTGAAACTTGCCAAGACTTGATAACCGGATCATAATCTGCTAACTGAAGATACAACATGCGTATTAGATTACTACTCTATGTGTTGGTGCATCTTTTTTATCATTATCATATTATATTAACTCTTAACATAAAATTATGCAGAAATAAGTATCTCTGCAGTATTGATTAGAATTATTCTATATAGCACCCTGTTAGATAAGTGCAGGAAGATTTGGTACGAAACATATTCATTGGAAACTACTTTTCCAGTCGTTTCCTATTTGAAAAGAGTTGTAAATCATATAAAAAAATATCATTTAATTTTTGTAGGCGGATTATCATATGCGAATGTGTTTCTATTTCTATATTGGATGATATTACAAGAGGGATTGGCGAGAGACGTAGTATTACAATGTACTATGACAATCATTATGCAATAGTCTTATAGAATTATAAAGGTATCTAGAAGAAGTATAAAATAGAATGTAATAGGAAAAAAGTGTGAATGGTTTATATAAAATGTAATTTGATTCGATATTAGTGTTGAATGTATACAGATTTTGAAGTCTATTGCAGAAGATCAAAGATTTAATACATTCCACCTTTGAAGCTTTCACTTGGACTTGTTTAAGACATGATAAACAAAGTCTTAATCTTATCAACTCAGATGCTACCAATTCTAAGTTTAAAGTTTAATGCAAAGAGTGACATGTGGTGACTTAGCCACAAATTTTCCTCGTCTTACATGTAATTCATAAACGCATGTCATATGTGCCATGCACATATCAAGAAACTTAGTATACAAGCTACTCAAAAGCTTCAAAAATTTAATTTAATACTGTGTAACAATCCATCTGTAATTAACAGTTATTTTGGCAGCTCAGATATAATTTTACCACAAAAATGTGTATTGAAAGAAGTATCAGCTTTTCATCAACGCTCCATTCGAACAGCACCACTCTCCGACCAGGGCCGTTCCAATAAAATTGGAGGCTCGGCTCTAATATTAAAAATGACCCCTAATAAAAATATTTAATGATAATTTAAACAATTGTAAATTAACAATAAGCATTATTTTGATTTTAATTTGTTTTGTTGAATTTTTGTTGTTGATAGATGTGTGGGTTCGGCCTAACTTGTCTATTTACTCTTTACTTTTGTCAAATAATAAGTTTTTGATTTAAACCTACATAACAAAAAAGAAAATATTATCCTAAATCCCAACAATTATAATCATACACCTACAAATAATTGAGGCCCCCATAAATTGGAGGCTCGGCTCCGTAGAACTCCTTGTGCATGCCAAGGAACGGCTCTGTCTTCGACTTAATAAACTTGGGCTTCCTAACTACTTGTTCTAAACACTGTATAACATCACCAATCTGAAAATCAGAACAGTTACTGATTACTAATCCACACTCATTTCCTTTGTTCACATAATCCACATCCTGCTTCTCCCTCTTAAGAGATGAACAAGGTCCTTCAAACACCAGCTCACCATTCCTTAGAAGCCTCATGGTTGCTGACATGTTCACAAACCCTTCAACAACTTTACAACCAGCAATTTTCACATCAGATACCTTAGATTTGCTCCCTTTCACTTCAAAGATATTCCGCCCTTGTGCTTGCCCAGCTAAGCCTGAACATCTCCTTTTACAATTACGGGCATTTCAACCCTCTTTGGAACCTCCTCAGTATCATCTGAAGTAGTTGGGAAATTCTGTACTATCTTACCTTAAGCCTGTCCTCTTCAGATTTCTTTTTCCTACCAGAGCTAAGCATTCTAACTCGCTCCTCATAATGGACAACAATGACATTGTCACCAGCCATTGGCAGCCCTCAAAGCCCTTCAATCTCAACAGGCATTGCTGGAGTTGCTCGTTGAGTTAACTTCCCTGCTGCATCTTTAATAGACATTATTTTTTCCCCACTGCGAGCCTACAACCACATGTTGTCCACAAACTAGAGTCCCGACCTTCACTATAGTAGTCACCAATGGACCCCATCCTTTGTCAAGTCGTGCTTCAACCACACATGCTTGAGCAGGACCATCAAATTGTGCATTAAGATCCATCATATAAGCCTGAAGGAGTAAAGCTACCTCTAGGTTATCCAGTCCAGTCTTTTTAATCGTGGAAACTTCAACAACCTGAATATGCCCACCCATCTCCTCTAGCAGCAAGCCCTCCAAAGCAAGTTGTAGTTTTACTTTTTACAGGATTTTCACCTGGTTTATCACATTTATTGACTGCAACTACAATTGGTACATTAGCTGATTTTACATGGGACGTGGCTTCAAGTGTTTGGGGCATTACTCCGTCATCTGCAGTAACAACTAGTACTACTATATCTGTGACTGTTGCACCTCTTGCCCGCATGGCACTAAATATATCGTGACTAGGAGTGTCAAGAAATGTGATTGGTGCTGAGTAATTCCACCAGCCTCCTTGGCTGCCACTGACGTTTGACGCAATGCATCAAGAAGGGAAGTTTTGTCGTGAGCAACATGACCCATCACTGTTATAGCTGGAGAACGTGGTAAAACTTCTTTACCTTCAATTGAATGTAACCTCATAACATTGACACCAACTTCCTGCAACATAAATGAGCAATTAAGTGAAAGAAAACAAATATCGACAAACATGAACCTAAAAATCATCATGCAATTTAAGAAAAAAGGAGGAGGGGTGGTGGAGACGCTTGTGAGTCAATGTTCCAGAATTAAGGCAAACAAAAAAAGGTGTAAGAATACCAAAGAATAGTAATGCTACAATGGACTGAAACTAAATATTTACCCAAACCTACCTACAAGACTTAAGGCCTAGTATTATCATCAACTACTTATTTTCCCTTTACTTTCCTAAGCGTATTGTGCATTTCGACCAATGGGGAGATGCACATAATTTGCCAATGGCAACTAATAATTTAAGGAAAAGTATATCTCAAACTCCATTGATTTCCATCAAGACTTTGCTTGCAGACTTTATCTCAAACAACTAAAAAACCATTAAAGATAACTTTGAATCCTATATGCTCAAAGTGAAGCAAAATAAGTAGAGTATGAGCAAAATATATTTTTTCCCTGACAAGTTGTCATTAACAAATGGGAAAAGGCTGACAAACAAGTATTGGAATCAAATGAAGATATTGGTTTCATATATTCATGATTTAACATCATTTATGACTAAGAAGGATATAACATTGCAGCAAGCTCGGAAATATCGATACCAAGAGGTTCAAACTCTGATTCAATTTTTTCACCAACAGTTGTGATATCTTACAAAGAGGATAATAAGTTTCCAGAACGCTTTGCCAGTTCAACAAGGGTCATGCCTTCAAATATTTCTATTGTTTTACCAGGATTAGATTTGGTTGTCGTGACTTTACGATGGACGTGTGGAGTACGTGTAAGTATAATAGTATACAATATACAAGTGCTGAGAATGAAACGTTTTAAGATGCAATAATAGCATACAATATATGTGTATGCATAAATGACGTCAATTACCAAGCATGCATCTTGCTGATGCATAAACAGACTGTGAAGCAAATATAGATGCAAAATTTGACCCTACATTCAGAACAGGCTCAATTTAACTGCTAAATTTCTTATTAGAACAGGCTCAATTTCACAAATTAAACTAGATGAAAAGATTAAGAAGTTCAGTTGTTGCTAGATCGATATAACAGTTGATTAGGACACTAATATAAGGTATAGAAGAATATGCTTCAATCTAGACTCCAGAGAAATTTGAGCAACAACAACTACTACATGATCCAATCACACAAGTGCAAAAGATCGAAAAGGAAGATATATCCATCATAATTTTCGAATAAAAATTATAAAAGTTTCATTTTATATACCCAAACAAAACATCTAGAGCTAGACGATAATAAAGCGTAGTAGCACACCATGGTACAAGTTTCAACATGTTCACCTATGTAACCATAGAGTTCAACTAGTGAAAGGACACTAAAGTCTTGACATAATTTAAAAGAGTTATACACACTTCCTTACTATACAAAATGTTATGCATCATGGAATCCCAGGGATAAAGGTCATGGTGATCAGCAAGAAAGAGAGCATAAGAGTATTCATGTGGGAGATAACCATAGAGACTCACAGTAGAATGAATTATATTCGATAAAAGATAAATGGGAGTGCAATAGTTGACAGTTATTTATAGGGTTGAGTTAGTATAACTAACTCCTAACTACCTAACCAACCAACTAACCATAGTTTACATATAAACTAACTATGGTTTAGTCACTGTACTCTCTCTAATACAAACTGCTCTAATGATGATTGTAGAAAAGAGAACCTAAAGGTGAAAATGGTGGAGAAGAAAAAAGAAACACCAGAAAGTACAAAAGATAATAAAGTTTTATAACAAAGTACAAATGCTAAGATACTTTTGACATTAAACTGAAGCATACACTACAAATATATAGATCGGAAAAAAAAATCTACAGTAAATCGACTCTAAACACTAGTCATCATTACTTAAGAACACTAGACATCATTACCTAGAGACTGCTTTACTTATTAAATAAGCAACAATCTAATTATGACACTTATGCTTAAACAAACAACAATCTAATAAATAAGCAACAATATAATTATGACACTTATACTTAAACAAACAACAATCTAATTATGACAAAAAACAACAACACAAAAGTAATTATTAAAACAAAAAATATCAATCTCTAACAATGATAAACAATTGAAAATGGACCAAGAAATCCTTTTTGTCACATAAAAACTACCTTAAACATCTCAAATGCCAGACATATATGATTCCAGTCCAGAATTTGTCATATATCTTCTCTTAGCTTGGTGACAAAGTTTTTAGTCCCTCGTAATAAACTTGAGTTCGATACTACACCCAAGTTGTAAAATACACACTATTAGCGTAAATTTGTAGTGTTGAGAGGGTTCATATGAACACCTTGGCTAACACATGGGTCCGCATCTGGCTTTTTTTTTAAAATGGCAATTTTTTATTGAATATTGTAGATGGGAAAGAGTACAATAGATAGTATCCATAAGTTGGAAGAGTAATATTTATTTGGGCACAAACCCAAATAAAAATATTTGGACACAAAAAAGGATACTGTAGGAGACTGTAGGATACTGACTCGCTCCTCAGAATGAACAACAATGACATCTTCACCAGTCATTGGCAGCCCTCGAAGCCCTACAATCTCAAGGCATTGTTGGAGTTGCTCGTTGAGTTAACTTCCCTGCTGCATCTTTAATATACCTTTTTTTTCCCACTGCGAGCCTACAACCACATGTTGTCCACAAATTAGAGTTCAGGCCTTAACTATAGTAGTCACCAATGGACCCCGTCCTTTGTCAAGTCTCGCTTCAACCACATATGCTTGAGAAGGACCATCAAATTGTGCATTAAGATCCATCATATCAGCCTGAAGGAGTAAAGCTACCTCTAGGTTATCCAGTCCAATCTTTTTAATCTCGAAAACTTCAACAACTTGAAGTTTGACGAAGACTTAACTAAACTCATGGAAAAGTGCTACCTCCCCGTCTCACCAGTAGAAAATGTCCAATGGTGTCCGACAGTGGGTGCATTCAATTATAAACACGAGAAAGAAATAGAAAAATAAAACGAATAACGCTCAAACATCAACTTTTTAGAAATTAAAAATTTGGAACTCTATATGTTGTTTTTAACTTGAAGTAGTGCTTCTTGACACTCACTTGTGGAGCAATAGAAATTTCAATTTGATTGACCCTTTATACAAATTGGGAGCTACATACAATGGCGTTTCCAAAATTTTCATTCAGGGGGTTCGAATTATTTTTGTTTCGATCCACCATCAAGTACTCCGCAATATCTTCCCAAGTACTGTCCATTTTGGATCGTTGAATGAACCCTTACAAATTGTTTTTTATAAAAGACTCTCATTGGATTGAGGAGTGTGATTGTTGTATATAAACTACTTTTAATGTTGATTTCCAAACAATATGAGATTTTAAGGTGTACCGATACATATACTTTTTATATTTACTAGAATATTTTTTTATACAATAACTATAAAATTTACATATATTTAATAAAAGTTATATATTTTACAAAAATATGTCACATTTTGGACCAAAACAATTGAAAATGGACCTAGACTATATTTTTTTTGGCATTTTAAATACTACCTCCTTAAACATTTCAAATGTTAGATATATATAATTCTGGACCAGAATTTGTCATATATCTTCTCTTAACTTAGTGACAAAGTTTTTAGAACCCTCATGATAAACCTTCGAAACTACACCCACAAGTTGTAAAATACATACTATTGGTGTAAATTTGTATAGTTGAGGGGGTTCATGAACACCCTGGCTAACACGTGGGTCAGCCCCTGGCTACCCCCTAATTACAATTTTTTATTGAATATTGCAGATGAGAAAGAGTATAAGGCCATGTGCAATGAGGGTGTTGAATTCCACTTTCAACATGTGGTAGTAGTGCAATGGTGTGTTGAGTTTTGTTGAAAGATGATGTGGAGGAAAGAGATGTTGAGTGGTTTCAACATGTTGAAGCTGCAGATAAAGGGCGACGTGACGCGTTTCGGTTTGCTGAAACAGGCACGTGTGGCACGCGCGCCGACAGTGGAAAGTGAAGTAGCAGGCGCGGAGAGAGAAAGTTGGTGAGAGGATAAGTGGTGACACTTGGCAGTTTGTGATTGGCTGTCTTAATTTTTACCATCTTAATAATTTGAACTCAATTATTTCATTGCAAATTAATTTTTTTTTTTATCAAAATTCATGATTTTTTTGGTCTATAAATAGAGACTTGGTTCATTTGATTTGGACACAGAAAAAAAAACCAAGTTTTTCACTATCTTAATCTTATTATTATCTTTCTATTAGAAAACTAAGTGAAGTTTTAATAAATTGTTAAGAAAATAAAAATAAATTATTTAAATAAATTTTGTTTTTACAAAAAACAAAAAAAATAAATTGTTAAGTGTTTTTTAATTTAATTATAATCGATAATTGTAATTTTATGTAATTATAAAAACAAAAATATAAAATTAAATAAGAATAAGA
>Ga0315914_1004491_pt1 | contig 20854 bp, 9 predicted proteins | sample MpolenodulesMG_FD_203920 | JGI IMG/M metagenome (GOLD analysis project Ga0315914, IMG submission 203920) | Medicago polymorpha root nodule microbial communities from Los Angeles, California, United States - elongated nodules | ecosystem: Host-associated > Plants > Roots > Nodule | place: USA... | reverse complement strand
TAAATTCTAAATTTTATGTTATAGAATATTTTAACAATCAATATTATTAGTATCTCTATCTATTACAACAAATAATCCCAGTGATAAGTAATTATACTTTGTTAATAACAACTTCAAATAATAATACACACTTAATCAATCAATAAACTATTATAGTGAAATCAAATAATTCAATTGTCGTTTCTACATTTTTATTTTACTAAACGGACGACCCGTGCGACGCATGGGTCTTATGTTTTAATACATGTTGAAATAAATAAACATTTCATTAAAAACATACAAATACCAAAAACAATAAATTAACAATTTATACAGTCTTACGAAGATATCTGTTTAATTTTCACAATTGGAGTATCATTATGACAAGATTTGTTGAATCATGTGTCTCCAAAAAATTCTTCATTTGTTCAACAAAATCATCCTAAAGAGTACAATGGATCCTAATTCCTCTACAGAAAAAAGATATTTATATATGTATACATATTAGTTTGTGACAATACATATACTAAGAGGTTAATTTTAAGAGATGATTGTTCTTACTTACTCTAAATTCTCCAAAGTAAGGTCCATCTTCTTTGTATTTTATCATCATTTATAGACAATTTGATATCATTCTTTTCAATGACATGCCCAATTACAACTTCAAAAAAGTTAAGTGCATAATAGTATTACTAGGAATAAAATATATATCAAAATATGTTGTACACTATAGATACTAAGCATTACCAATTATTCTATCCTAATTTGGTGAATCTAAAATTTCATTGAACGACACATAATCAAAATGGTTGATTGGAATATGATGATCTTTAATCTTGATAAAGTTTATACAAAACAAGCAAGTCTTTAATCCTGATAAAGTTTATAGAAAACAAGCAATTGAGTTTATATTTGTGTGGTGTGATCTTGTACTTAGAATCATTTCCAGCAACTAATATATTATCAACCACATATGTTGCCCCTTCTTCAACATCCTTTTTTATCTTTGACACCAAATGCTTTCTCACACTAGCATGAATCCTATCAGATAACTATTAGGGTCATACATGATTATTCACATTCCTGAAATATTTTTGAAAACTAGACTTGGTTCTAAGAAGATTTAATGTGTGCTTTCTTTTTGAAGTATTGATGTGCATGTTAAATTTTTGCTTTGTAATTAGAATGCTTGCTAAAATATGCTTATTTTCATTACTAATATTTTGATTAATATATCTTAACTTCGTGTTTTATTAGTGCGAAAGTTTATTATACAAACATTGAACATAATAATAACTATTAATAAGCACAAGTAGAAAATGCATTTGGAGTCATGTGATATATTTTGTTCTTGCCTATGTTAATACTTGATATGTCTTATTCAATGCCGATTAAATTCAACTTTTCACATTAGATAAATAAATATATATATATATATGAGACAGTATCCGTTGGCACCAGGTGTAAGTCTTAAGACTCACACTAAATCTCAATTGTAGATCCAAATGAATGAAGTGGTTCATAATTAACTAGCCGTTCAACTAAAATAAACCCCAGGTGAGATTGTGCGTGGAATCTATAACCTCTCTCTTCTCTAGTTTTAATACCTAGTTTGTTGGTGCAGATCATCCAATCAATCTGTAACCTGAATGTTCAAAATTTTGGAAGAGGAATTCTGGTTGCATCGCAGAAAACAATGAAATGATTTCAATTGGAAGTTATTTTATGGATGACAAATAAATAACTTTATCCCAAATTATGAAACAAAAATCAACTCCAATGTTACTTTATTTGATTTTTCAATTGAACAAAAAACTTGTCCCAAATTGATACCAGAAATTGATGTTTTAAGAAACCACCAATTAATTCCTTAAAAAAAACCACAAATTTATACTATGAATTAACCCTAATATATGCTATATATTTTAAAGCATAAAATATGAGTCTATGCTGGAAATTATTTGGGAAGAGAGTTCACGTACGGGAAAAAAAATCTAATGATTACCGAATTGATATGGAATGATGATGATGAAGAATTAGGTACTGATGAAATTGGTTTAATTCAGCATTGTTGCAAAAGATAGAAGAAGATTGTACATGCTTTGAATTGGGTGTATTTTAATGGAAGATAGTGTTTTATTTTAAGCCACTTGATTTGTCAACGAATCTTGCCTATATATATACACACATATTAACATAGCAGCATGCAATACTTTCCACAAAAAATGAAACCAAGTTTGTTTTATATAAAGTGATATTTTATGTCTTTATCATGATTTCATGAATTGTTAGAAGTCTTCCGTAACTATTTGAAATCTCTATTTGATATTTCTTCATTTTCTTGGATGGTTATAGATAAGTATCTATCTATCTATTATATATTATATTATCTATTATTATTATTATTATAAATTGGTCTCCGTGAGTTTAGTTCAGTTGGTAGAGACAATGCATATTATATGCAGGGGTCGAGGTTTGAACCCTGGACTCATCACTTCTCCACATTTAAAATGTGTGAGCATCAGCCACTAGACTACTTAACAAAAAAAAATATTATTATAAATTGGAGAATAATGTGCAAACCCTAATTTGATAAAAACATCTATTTTATTCTCCATTTTTGGCCACCTAATTCCAATTTTGTCCTCATCCTCTTATCTCATATCTTTACTTCACCGCTATAAATATGGAGCTTTGGTGGTAGGGATGGCAATTGGACCCAAGCCCAGCGGGCACCCGCAAAAAATACCCATGATGGGCGGGTAAATGCCCGCATTGTTGGGTATGGGCATGGGTAATTACCTGCAAATTTGAACGGGTATGGGTGCGGGTACGAGCACTCTAGTGCCCACCCCGCCCCATGTCCGCACATTATATATACTATACCAACAATTTTATTTATATTAAATTTATTTAATTAATCCAAAATCTTTGATATTTATTGTAATATGCACTTATTTTTTATATTTGAGATGCTTTTATTTGACTAAATATATGATGCGTAATATTTGATATGTTGATTTAAAATATTTCATATCATATTTTAATTATGTTGTGATATTTTTATTATTTATTATCTTTTTGTTGTGAAAGTGTGGGTAGTGGGTTCGGGTACATGCTTTTAGATACCCTTAAGGTATGGGGACGGGCACCAAACTTATTGCCCACGAGGGTATGGGCTTGGGTATAAGGATTTTTTTAAAACGCGGGTACGGGGATGAGCACTATGGTACCCTACCCAATGGGTACCCATTGCCATCCGTATTTAGTGGTGCTCATCAATTCTTTTTGTCCTACCACTATTAACTAACATCTATATTCAAAACCACAACATTATGAATCCATACGATATAAATTTATATGATGTTCAATCCGCTCTTGCAAAGCAGTCAACATAAGGTTTTTTCAATAAAATTTCTATTTTTATTTGTGATTTAAAAGATTATTTATATTCTTCATTGTGCTAATATTTGTTGTAATTTTGTTTGGTAGCTCCCTTGGTCCCTACCACTTTTTTCAGACACATATCTTGAGAGAATATAACTGAAATATAGGACATTTCTTTTTCTAGCTATTTTTTTTTTAATAAATCACATAACGTAAAAGAAAAAAACAGTGGTTTTCAGGCGAAAATTAAATCAATAAAATCAAAGGCTAATGATTAAATCAATTATAGTCATTTGGCCTTAGCTAATACTCTTAAATAATCATTAATTTACTTTAGTTGTTATTCTTTTGAAATCATTCATTCTAATAACTTAAAGGCTAATGATTCTTATGTTTTTTTATATTCCTTGCTTGATGAATTGTAGAGGCTACTGAAAATAATAGTAATCAAATTGCCAAATGAAATTTAAACAGCTGACAATTACTTCCTACCTAATTGAAACGGTGGTTAAATTGAAATTGATGATGGCAGTGTTAGAAAAAGAAAAGTCAGCATCCTGGATAACAATAATATTCAAGCGTATAATTGTAGATTAAATCATGATTACTTTAATTCTTATTATTATCACAATAAATATGTTTTATCAATCATGATTACCCTCTCAATCTCACAATATTAACCTTTAAAAAGTCAGCGTCCTTGATGCATATTCGATTTATAAAAAGTAATGATGTTAATACTACATTTGGCTAATGTTTTTATTTAGAAAATTCAGATGATGTTTATTTTTTCAATTGTTAATTTACCGTTTTTAGTGTTTGTATGTTTTTAAAGAAATTTTATTTATTGTAACATATATTAAAACATAAGACCCATGTGTCGCGCGAGTCGGAAGTCTAGTATAAACAGTCGTATATAAACTTTGCTCTAAACTATTGGTTATAAACTTACCTTTTTTCTTTTTTGAAATTGCCAAATTTATTAATAATCCCCAAATTCGATCACAAGATGTTACCAAATTAGGTTAAGAGATACATGTAGTAGCATAACCAAAAAAATTAGATTGTGGGGGAAATATTCACATACCGTACTAAAAATACTATTTTACCAAAAAAAAAGTCTACATGGTATTTGAGATTTTCTAAGCTGAAAGTAAAATAAATACCTTACCATAATATATAAATGAAAGGGAAATAATAATAATAATATTTTTACAAAATTACTCTTATCAAGTATTGATTCATTAACATTTTTAAAAATACAAAGTGAAAGTTATTGACTTAAGAATAATGCAAGTATTAGTGTACAATCAAAAAAAGTACTCATTTCGTGCTAAAATTACCGACCTTGTTTAATATATACAATATTCGCATAACATACTTTGATATAATTTTCTACTAATATGTAAAGACAAATGTTTGCATATAAGATGTTGGATTTGTCTCTATGGGTATTTTCAAAATATTAACTTTTTCTATAATTTTTGCTGTATATAATTATAAATATTAAAGATCGAAATTGTAAATTGACATATGTGAAACATTCAACTAAGTCGGTCATTTTAAGACGGAGAAAGTAATTAAGTTTGCATTGAAAATTGAAATTATCATTAATCCGGAACAAAATTTTATTACAAATAATCGCTAATTATAAGATGGACGAAATTATATTATGATCAATTGATCAATTTACCAATAAATGAGATATTAAATGATTAGAATAGCCTTTAAAAAAAAGTAGCTGGAATAGATTACTATAAAAGTATTTTGACTAGTTTTACTTTGATACAATGAGTATTTTTATATACTTCAAATAATGAGGGCAGTTAGTTGGCACAACACAATACATTATATATTAAAAATGAAAATTTTAGTGCAGGCACATGCCCACAAAGTGCTTGTTGTAGCTCCGCCACTGGATACATGTGTTTCATTATTGAAGTAAGAAAACACTATAAAGAGCCTTACTAACAGTCAAATACCAGATAACTCATCAAAGCCTAAAAACCATAACACAAAAAACAAATAACACCCCAAAATAAATTACAACCTTACATATGTTGAATGCTAACTAATCTTAATAAACATAACAAATAAGTAAAATAAGTTTTGAGATAATGAAACTAATTTTATGAATGTAAATAAACAAAAACCATATGCTTTGGTCATGATCTTTGTATTGATAAAGATTTGAATCAGATTCATAACAAAACATAGAAATGACTAGAAAAATACACTCATAAAAATTAAAATTGCATGTTTTTTTGGTGAGTATGTATTCATTAAGATAGTGTATGAAAATTTAGAAAATCAAATAACCATAAACCTTATTAACTAACATAAAATTGTAAAAGAAAATAAAATTCATAGATCATCTAGTCATAAGTACACAATACTACCATGTTGTTGACCAGTCAATATAAATCAAAGGATCCAGAAGGATCAAGTTGTTGACAAAGTTCAAAATAAGTCAAATAAAGAACCCTATTCTTGGCACTTGTTCGATAATGATCGTTATACTTGCAAAAATACCTCAACTATTCATGCTTGCAACTACCAAGCATTTATCCCAGCAACAGACACAACCAATTGATATATTTTTTTTCTTCTCAGCAATTATCAGCTTCACACTATTTTCTTGATTGCAATCCACACATTTTGGCAATCTTACATTCATCAAAATCTTTGGTGCCTTATCATGCATGGTGTTCATGTTTGAAACCAAATATTGAGAAATTATGTTGAATTTTTCCAGCAAATCAAACAACGTTAAAGATAATTGCTGATGTTAAAGATTCTGTTTTGTAAATGATGATCGAGGTTGTGGAATTTTGCTCGCGCGATCGGTTGTCCATAAGAAAGGGATACGGATTGGTCCGCTACGTGGCACACCTCATCAACGAGCATGAATTGGATGTTGGTTTGCAGTGACATCTTGAGGTTGAGAATGATTTGATGTCTCAGGAATTCCTTGAAATGATGTTAAAGTGTTATTCATCATTTTCTTGAGTGGGCTGTGAAAGAATTAAGAAAAATTGTGTATAATAGGAGAAAGAAAAAGTTAGTGTGAAAGAATGAGTAAAAGGGAATGAATTTGAATTGATGAGTGAGATTTTCGTAACAAAATATTAAAGAGTGTTATTTAAATTTGAAATAAATGAAGGTAGGTTCAATGTAACACAGACTTAACCTCTCAAAAAAAATGTAAAAGAGACTTATTGACTTCTGTTTAAAAATAAATTGCTTTTGTCTAGGATCAAATAACTAATTAGTAATTGAGTATTCTAATTAAATGCCTCTCAAATTTTACCAAAAAAGAAAACAAAAAATTCTTCTTAGTATAACTAACTAAGTATGTAAAAGACTCAGATAACAAACTGAATACAATGGAAATTATTTTTGCCTTTGAATTGTAATCTGTTCAGATCAAACAATTATCCTATATTGTGTGTCCCATTAATCAAATTGTTATAGTTAAGAATTTTTGTTTTTTTAGGGGTAATAATTTTAAACCTACCCTTATGTATATAATGAAATGTTGTGTTAATTGATCTAAACTCACATAGATTTTAGGATATTTATTATTTAGTATAAATAAGGTTTTACTCCATATAAATTATCTATAATGACTTTGTCTAATGTACACAAGTAAAATTGTTTTGCCCCATTTGCAAGTATATTTTCTACCGGTCGATCAATAAGTCATATCATATCACTTTTAATTCAATGGTAAGACTTTTTGATCCAATGATGAAAACAAGTTTGTGCATGATGCAAAATATGTCTTAGTTGTGAACTCTAGAATTGACCATCTTTCTAAAGAAACAAGAAAAAGAATTGACCATCTAAAACATAACAATATATTTCCCCATATTAACAAAACCTAATTTAGAAATTTCAATCCTCTCATTTTCTTTAAGAAAGCTAAATCATGTCTCAATGCTCTCATCTTCTCCCATTCTTCGCGTCTCACATATCTTCTCTTCCCAGTATTAATTGTATCCTCCCCAAATTGATATTCTCATCCCATCGTCGATATGCTTATGTATTGTTATCAAAAATCCATTCGTTGTTGTTGATGCGCTTGATTCCTAGAAACCCTTCATTGATGTGCTTATGTTACCATATCTCCAACATGTCTAATGTTCAATATGTGTCCATGTATGATTATATTGACCTTTAATGAGTCTTTCGTCATTATCATTGTGCTTGTGTTCAAAATTAATATCACTTATGTTTAAAAGTGATAACGTTGGGTTTGTAATTATATGTTATGAAATGTGTAGTAGTAGGTTAGGATGTGTGACTTGGAATAATTGTTTTGTTATTAGTTTAACACATGTTATTGTTATTAGTTTAATAAATGTTATTGTTATTATTAGTTTAATACATATTGCCTACTTGCTATTAATGTAATACTTGTTTTGGACCATTTACTTATACTCCATTCATTTCTTTTCTTTTGATGTTTTAGAACTTCAACTTTTTTTCAAAATATTTGATGTTTTAGAATTTGTAACAAATTTTATCCAATTCTACTATTGTTGAAAAACACACCTTAAGATAATTAAATAAGTTGTGACTTTTAACTTATCACAATTGTATTAAAAGATGGGTTAAAAAAATCAGATGAAATATACAACTGCCGAGGGGTAGTAATAAGAATTACTTCAACTACCCATGCAATATTTAAAACTATTCATACTCCATATACATGCATCCAACTATAAAAAGACAACATGGGTAAAACTACTACATTCATTTCCATTTTAAATCATCCATGGAAGCAACTCAGAAAGACACCTATGCAATATAGAGAGAAAAATTGTTGGAGATAGTAGTTGAGGATTTACTTGAAGGAAAAGTTGATTGTGAGTTTGATACTGCAGACACAGCGAGATCCAAACTGCACCCACAAGCAGTGAAGATGATAGTTGAAAATTTAGTGGAAGAGGTAGTTGAAGAACCATGTCAAAGGCAAATAGTGTTGGATATTGATCTAAATCTTCCTGCTAATATTAGATTTGATTTAAACAAGTTTGCAGATGAAGAAAACCTAACTCCCAAAGAAGAAGCAGCAAGAGATTGTTTGAAAATATATCTTCCCAGTTTCTACTAAACTACATTGTAATCTATGTTCCATTTACTACTCAAAAGTGCATGAAATGCATGTAGGAATGAAGTCAATTTTTATTTTCCTTGTCTTTTATGCTTTCAGTTTTAATTGTGGATTGTTGGAGACGAATATTATTGAAAAATTCTAATGAAAATGGTTGGATTTAATTATGTGTTGCAATAATGTAAATTTTTTGTTCCATTTTTATTTTATTTTTTGGGTTAGAAGCATATATGTTGATGTTCCATATGTGTGAGTACCTGATTCACACGTTCATGATATTCTTATAGTATCCCACAAAATAAATTTATAAATTGAAGACACAACAATTGTTGGAATTAAAATGAAAAGAAATACACAAAATGAAATGATTTTCTTTGTATTTTATCCTTATCTTTCTTGGAACAAAATCTAGTTTAAGAAATTGAGAACCTCTTGCACCAAATTAGAATCACAACTAACATTTGCTGGTAGTTGTCCTTGTATTTTCAACGTTTTCTTTTTCATGTGTGAAGTTCTAAACTTGTTTGATCATTTTGTTTTCATAATCTCCTCCATGCACATTTGTAAAGTCAAGAATATATAATTTAACTTAATTGGTGAAAATTCATCAAATGACATCTTCACGACATTAACAAGTTCAACAAAAGTTTGAGATACCTTTTTTTGTTGTAAGGATTGAATAACACGAAAAAAAAAATCCTAGATTAAGAACATTTAATTCAGGTGAATTTCGAGACTGACACATTAAACGGATATTAAATCCATTTTTCTTAGCACCTTCACAAAATTCTTCATCATTGCTATCAATATGTGTTCTAACGTTGTCTTGTTGAATAAATATTGGATTTCCAGTATCTTCAATCGATCATTTGTCCATGATAAAGGGTAATACTTTGTTTATATAAAATGATCTTATAATAGCTCTAGTGACCGAAAGGATTGGTTTAGTCTCCATTGTACCAGCCACTCTATTAACACTTGTCCTTTTAGCAGGCACTTTTATGATAAAAGGAAAGACACCAATTTTTCTATCGAATGTTACATTTCTATGTGAATCAAATCTTGGGCGAGCTACGGCCGTCAAACACATGACCTTTGGAAGAAAATTTTTGCTTACACAACTACGTATCAGATCATCTTCATATTGCAACAAGTAATATTTCTCAGTTTTTTTTTTGTCATGGAGAACCACTTCTCATCAATATGAATAATGTTGCACATTCCCACAAAAGTTGGATTAAAAACTGAAATTCTAGATACCATCATTTGAGTTTTCTAGTTCCACATCCCACTGGTTATTGAGAAAGTCTTCAAACTCTTCATCCAAGTGTGTATATTCTTCTTGAGATGGATCACTAGATTGAAATATAGGAACATCATCTTTAGTAAAGAGGTGGTTTGTTGTTCAAGTCTAGTGAATTTAGAGAATTTGCCTCATAGTTAAAAAAAAGTAAATTTAATTCTATTGCAACTAAGGGAACGTTTATGTCAATATTTGTATTAATAACTGAAATGTCATCATGAAGTTCAATTTTATAAGCAAATTTGAGGGATTTGAAATATTAGATTCTAAAAATGAGTGGGAAACTTTGAAAACCTCAAAAGTATAAGGTGGGAAATACTAAATGTATTGGTGGGAAAAAAAGTGGAAAGAAATAATGGATAAAAAAAAAAAACAATTGTACAACTTTCACCGTTCACTTTAAAGTTGTGTGATAAGTTTGAGAAAATTAGAAGTTTAAATAATAAATGCAATTTGTGTGGTGAGTGTCGATAATTAAGGAGATTAGAATTTTGAGGAAAAAATCAAGGAGTAAATAGACAGTAGCCAAAGAGCATAAATAAGGGTATTTTAGTATAAATCATACAATTATTTCTATACTTTAATGATTCTTTAATACTTGTGCAATGACTTAAAACATCAAAAGATAAGAAATGGAGGGAGTAATAATGTTTAGTTAACGGTAAGGGTAATCATTTTTCAGTTTTTGAAGAAAACTGAACCACATCATGCTTCTACACATCAACAAAATACTCCTAGTTACTTCCTAACATCACATTAGGTCAAGCATGCCATCACCGTTTCTCAAAGTCCGACTATTTCTCAAAAATTACAAAGTTTGTCTACTTCTTCTTTATTTTTTAAAGCTAATTCATTTTTAATATAAAACCATGTTAAACCACTTTTAGAAGTTCAATTACACTTCCTCTAATTATATTTAGGTGTTTATGATCCATTGATATACTTAAAACCCTTAAAAGAAGTGAAAAATTGACGTTTCCTGGCTACCCTGACCAAAACAGTACGCACGACCCGTGCCAAGGGGGCGCACGGTCGTACCTGTTATGCAGTATAGCAGAAAGGTGTTTTCACGCGTAAAAGATCTTTTTCAAATAAGTTTTCCATTCCGTTTTCACCAAACTCGTCCCAAACACTTAGACTATTGATACACACAAAAACATAATTTTACAACCCAAAACAACTTAATTCAACTTACCCCAAAATGACTTATTTCACAAAAGTGCTTAAAATGACTTTTGACACAAAAATTTGATTTTCTCCCAAACGATTTCTCGCCAAAACACATTGATTGAAAACAGAAATACTCCTCAATTCAATTCTTCATAACAACTCAATTAATCCATTCAAATTCATCAAAATCAAACATCTTCACTTTTAACTCATTTTCTATTAATCCATTCAAATTCATCAAAATCAAACATCTCCACTTTTAACCAATTTCACAAAAGTCATAAAAGCACAACAACTTAACCACAACAACACATTTAACATCACCCAATTTATGAATTATCATCACCAACATGTACTCAACAACATTCATAGCATAGAATCATGATTTCATCATCAATCAACAACAACAACATTTGTTTCATCATTTTAAGCCAAATTCTCAAAGTAATCACTTCAACATACATCAACAATGAAAATTAAGCATCAACAACAAGTTTACAACAAATTTCACATACCCAAAATCATCATTCAATTATGAGCACGGAAATTAATATCTAAAATCATAAAAATCAAAATTCATTCAAATCAATTATGACCCGTTTGTAAAAAAAATAGATTCTAGCTTATTAAGTAGAACAAACCTATCTCCCTTACCTTTTATCCTCAAAAGCTAAGCTAATCTTCAAGAATCTTCACTCTCTCCAAAGAATCCTAGCTTTCTCTTCACTTTCTTCAAATGTGTTCATCTCCTTCACTAGCTTATTTACGTTTATTGACATTATCTGTTGTTGAATTTTATTTGTGGAGATTATGGTTATGTATTTGAAACCTGAGATATGGTGTTGAGATTTCATCACCTACTTCTTTAAAACTTTCTACATCAATTTCAGCTTGTGCTTCTTCGTGGTTATGTTCTTCATCAAAAATCAAACCGAACCAAACCGAACAAAAATCAACTAAACGATTTCACTAATTCTCGAATTGAACTATCATTTTGACAACGGTTCACTAACTGAATCAAACCATTAATAAACTTAATTATACAATTTTGAACCGAACCATTAACAATGTTCCTTGCAAACAGGACTTTTTTTTATCAGACGAGCTTATAAGCTATTTGGAATAGCGTCTGAAAAATAGCTTATAAGCTCGTGGTAAAAGACCATTACCAAACAAGACTTTTTTTATCAGACGAGCTTATAAGCTATCCGCTATAAGCTCGTTCAATGTTCTTACCAAACAGACCCATAATAATAAGGTTGGAGAGTGTATATTTTACTGAGCCGTCTTTCTGCCAAAAACCAACTGAAATTTTACTAAAACCTGCTTTAGTTATTATGTATTCTTGACACACGTGTTTTTACAATTTTACAAATATTTTGGATGCGAGATATAACATTGTTATTGATAAAAGTATAATAAATCTCTTGTGCAAAGAATAGGGTTGTCCCGATCAAATTGAAGGCCCGACTCATTATCTTGGGTTATTAAATACTATAGCATAGTGGAAATGTATGTTGTATAACAATGTTATGTTCCCTAATAAAATAAAAAAACAATGTTATGTATTGGGTTCGACTCTCATTGCGGATTCTTTTTAACAATTTATATTAATTTTTTTTTAAGAAGCTAAAATAAGCTTTAAAGAAATTATGAAGAAAAAAAAAAGCAAAACCTAGGTGTCGAACCGAGTAGCACTTGGATGACATAGCGTTTGGTGACATTTGCCAACCACAATGTTACAAGTGTACAAAAAAACCTTATGTGAGAGAGAGAGAGAGAGAGAGAGAGAGAGAGAGAGCAAACCAGGGAACTTCAATATGCAAATGTGCGCGGCTAGGACACAAGAGCACATATGACAGGTAGCTGACGTTGAAAATATATAATCCATAATTGAGGTGTCATATAAAAAAAACATTTGAGCCCCATAAATTGGAGGCCCCCGCTCTATCTGGATGCTCCTCCTCGTGGCCAGCCCTAGCAAAGAACATGAAAATTGCTCTTCTCCAATCATGTTTCACTCATTCCCAACCAAACTACTCAAAATACCCCTGTGTGAGTTAACTCACATAGGTGTAACACCAGCGTGACTTAAGTCACGCTCAGCACATGACTTAAGTCAATGTGAGTTAACTCACACTGGGTTCTGTTGTAAAAACAGAAAAGAACCATAGGAATTTCCAAAACTCCATTGTTGCGGTTTTGATCAAGAAAGTTGCGATTTTTTTTCCAAATTTAAGCCATTCAATGCCAATTACAATCCCAAAATCAAGTAAGTGTTTATTATCCTATTGCATTGGCTTTTTTTGATTAAATTGTTAGATTTTTTTTGGATAAATTGTCACATATTTAGTTTTTTTTTTATATTTTTGATTTTATGATGTTAGATGTTTATGATTTGATTGAATTGTTAGACGTTGATTAGAGTAGAAATTGTTGTTTAGAGTAAAATTGATTGAATTGTGGTAGAAATTGTTAGGAATTTGTGGTAGAATTTTTAGGATTAGAGTAGGTTTTGATCTCCGATGTTTGCATTGTGTAGATATGTCTCAGAAACATGGTGACGCTAAATTAAATAAGGAGGGTGAGAAGAAAAGGGCAGAATCGACCGTGACATGGCACAAAATCGAATGCGATGGTTTCGTAAAAAAACAATTCGAAGGTGTCGGTGTACAACTAGTCCAGGCAGAGGAGGAGCATAAGAGCCTGTTATTTTGGTCCTCAATCAAAAGCAGGTACCCCATGAACTGTCGAGGACAACCCAATTGACTTATGTGATGAAGGAGATGATTAAATGTAATGGCTTGTAATGTCTAATTGTTTTGGATGTCTTAGGATATGTTGTGCATTTTGGTATTGAATAAATTTGAATAAAGTTGCGTATTGAATAAATTCGAATAAAGTTGCACAAGTACACGAAATCAATTCAAAAAATACATAATTTTATTTAGTTTTAATTTCATCTATGTTACATTACATTCTCCCTAAATATGTGGTATCATCATCATGTTGGGTTTAAATTATAATCTTGAAAGTTTGCTCAAAATGTTAATATTAAAGTGTCTTATGCTTAGTGTAAAGATTTGCAGCCCTCTTTGAAAACTCAAAAGAATGAAGAGAACGCAATACTTGTATTCTACCAAATCAACTATATATGTTTTCACATCGAATTCTCCCATATAAGATGAGTAGCGACGTAAATGAATATATTCCAATACATTCTTTTGAACTTAACCCTACTGCATTGCCAACTGACAGTACAAAACAACATCTTAGAGGTGCATTCCCTTTCGTCACACTCATCTTATACAAGGGAATTCGATATGAAAACATATATAGTTGATTTGGTAAAATACATGTTGTGTTCTCTTCATTCTTTTGACTTTTCAAATAGTCTTGCAAATCTTTCCGCTAAGTATAAGACACTTCAATATCAACATTCTTAGCAAACTTCCATGAATGAAACTTAAATTCCAACAAAATAAAGACACTACATAATATTGAAGCTGCCTAAACATAATATTCTAGCAGAATCAAACTCTTGAGAATATCTTCAGGCGATCTCAGCAACGTAGCACCATCTCAATCCTCGGGAATATGTGGTGCTGATGATATATGGAGAACATGCCCCTCCTCGGGAACATGTCATCGTCTGTCAGCATTATCTTGTTGGACTGCAATAAACCGCGACATACATATTGAACGTCCTCCACCCTCCTTGTGTCTCCAGGGTTGAGTCCTTGGTTGATTTTGTTCAGTTGATCCTTCCGATCCTTTAGCGTGACATCGACCCGAACCTTGAACAAATGAAAGTTTTCACCGTTGAAGCGTACTTGAGCGTTGAACAAATTGTCCATTGTTTCAGATCAACACCATAAGAAATTAAACAATCATTGAAAAACTCATTCAAACATTTTAACAAACACTTGGAGTGCAAATTATACATACCCTAAAACTCAAAACTACAACATAAACTTGCAAACATCTAAACAATTGAGCAATATAAGTCATTTACATGTAAACAATTTATAATTTCGTGCCAAAAAATCAAAATTTAAACAAACCCTTAAACTAAACAATTGCTAATTTAAGAGGAAAAATCTAACATATAAACATAAAATGTTAATGGTGTTCGATTATGAAAACTTACTTGTTATTGGAGTGTTGTTTGATTTGAACTTGAAGAAATTAGAGATTTGATTGATTTGAGAGAGTTTTTGGAGATTTTAGATAAGAAATGAGGAAATGAGGAAATAAGTTGATGTCTGATCTTAAAAGGACACGCAACGTGACTTAACTCACGCTGGGTTCAACGTGACTTAAGTCACGTAGGTTGTATTTCAGCGTGACTTAAGTCACGTTGCGTTTAACACCTACATGACTTAAATCATGTTGAGGGTATTTTCGAAAGTTCAGTCAGATGTGAACTAACACATGATGGGAGAAGATCAATTTTCAAAGAACATTTGTTGATAATTGTTTGCTCCTTAAACAATTTTTCTTATAATATGCATTGTAAGTGTAAATCAGTTTTACACTTACATATAATTAAAATATACTATTTCTCTACATCATCCACTTATATATCGTTATTTTGAAATTGATATTTTTTAATGGACAAATGATAGTTTTTCATGAGATAATGGTTATAACTATTTTTTTTAAAACAGAAGTTTAAATTAGTTGGGTTTTAGGGACTCACCAAGGCAGACCTTAAGGTTCAGGTAACACAAACATAGATATTTACATGTCCCTCATCAAAGAGGTTTTTACAATGACAACGGAATTACCACATAAATCCACTTTAAGACCATTTTTAAGAAATTACTACAAGATTATTTATTTTTATTGAACTTCAATGTAAAATAGATAGGTAATCTCCAACTACGAACCAACAATAGTTGTGGTTTTGGTTCCCACAGTCACAAAATCATGTATTAACACATCTGATCATTGAATTGAGATTAGAGTCTATATTTAAAGGTCAAATTTTAGTTTTTTTTCGAAAATAAAAATTTAATACGTGAAATTGTTACCATCTAATTTTGGGTTCATTAAGAATTAGAAAATGAGAGTCAGAAATCAGAATCAAACCACAATTGATGCTTAATCATAACATAATTAAAAGCTAAGTCACCTTCAAAGACTTAGAAGCAATTAAATTGAATGAAAAAGACGTATGAAGAAAAGAATATTGCATTGTATTTTCATATTATAATACGCCAAAACAAGCATCTTTCAGTCTTTGCAGGCGGGAAAACGAAAACGATAAAGCACTATGGTTTGGTTAATGAATCATGCTTAATAATATCTAGTAATAAGAAATAGACAAAACATAATTTATGTCACTTTCTTCAAAAAAAATCATTTATGTCACTAACAGGATTTTTTTTGTTGTTGGAATATATCACTTTCTAGAAGTTAAATAAATGCTATTAATTTTGTGTACTTTTTTTTTTATGCAAAATACACCTTTACGTTTGACAGAAACATCGGGTTAGTCGTTTAAGTTTTTTATGTTTCAAATAAGTTCTTTAAGTTTTTATAAGTTTTAAATAAGTCCTTTAAATTTATTTAAGTTTCAAATAGGTCGTTAAAAGGATAATAATGACCTATTTATAACTTAAAAGACTTAAAAACTAACTCAGTATTTTTGTCTAACTTAGATGACCCAAATAGATATTTTATCTTTTTTTCTTCTTCTTAACCTTCAAGTTCTCAATAGAATGTAACAAAAAAAAAAAGTTCTTAAGAGAAATAAACCATGATAGTTCTGTTCTGGTTAATGGATGGCAAATAAAGTTTGATTTAGAGTTATCTTAAACATTTTAATGGTCAGTTATAATTTTCGATCCTAAAAACATTGGACATAGAAATTGATATACGCAGAAATTTGAGCTCTTAAAAAATTTGGTATATATAGAAATTTAGATTGTTTTTTATCCCTATAAATATACAAACTTTTCGTTTTAATCTTTATTTCAACCCTTGATATAAATATACACCTTTTTAGTCCTTATAAATGTGTTAACTTTTCGTTTTAACAATTTAAAGTCAAACTCGTAAATTTCTTTAATTTATTGGTGTATCACAATATAACCCACTTTCTATGACTCTATCTTGGTGAGATTTGTTTGTGGGATCGTGGCAGAAAGAAGCATCTCGGATACATTGTAAGGAAAATGACCTCAAAATTTTTGGACCTTTTCAGTTTAGTTTCCTCTAAGGGGTTCCATTCCATTGTGGGGCTACACCCCCTTTTATTGTTCTATTATTATCCTTAATGTCCTAATCCATTTATAGTGCTTCCAAATGACATAATTGTGTGTATCTCACTCACTGTCCAAAGATGATTTAAAAATAGACAAAAGACTTCTATGAAATTGTGACCGATGAATTAATTCCACCAATTAATTTATATTAGTTACTCTATTATCATCTGACCAAACACTTTAGACACTGGTCCAGATGTAAATATATCAATATAATTTGTAATTATATTAATATAAATGTTTGACCATATATAAATTACATCCATATAAATTTTGACTTGGTAATAATTCAATATGAACAAACACATGAGTTTATATTGCATATGAGTAAGTTTAACTCAGTTGTTATAAACATTGCATTATTTAAACGGAGTTTGGAGTTAAGAAATTTAGGATTGTCTTTGATTTTAGTTTGGAGGGGCAAATATCATATTATCCTAATACATAGACACACAAATTTGGAAAAAGACCCTCATAATTGTGACCAATTTATTTTCTTTTTAATTGTGACCACTTATTAGCTCATAATGCAAGGTGTGCATCTGGACAATATCTCTACATACATCAATTGTAGTGTTTAATGTATCTTCACCATACACTTGGTGCTTCATAATTACATGGCCTATCATTTTGTAGAAACTGGGTAGTGGGTTATACAAAATGGTAGGCTTAATGGCACTTTTATCCTTCTATTTTATCATACACAAAAATAGTTGCTCTAATTTTGAAACGGAATTTTTAATCCCTTAAAATTTTCACATTTGTTGCAATTTTCCCACCCATAATTTTTATACAAAAAAGGTGGTTTTTAACCTAGTAAACGGTGTTTTTTTGTACTAAAATTATATTTTCTATTCAAATTTACAATTGAGGCATAAACCACCATTTTTAATGCCAAAAATCACCATTTAGGGGGTGAAAAATTTAGGTTAACCCATAATTACAACAAATGTAATAATTGAGGGACCAAAAATTTTGATTTAAAATGATGAGACTATTTTCATGAGTGTGATAAAATAGGGTAACTGAAAGTGAATTAAGCATTCTTTTTGTTCCATCAAATTAATCTAAGGCTTTGTTTAATAAAAAGTAGCAGATAAGATAGTGATAGCAGATGAACAAAACATATTAGCTAGCTAATAAACTGCAACACTTTGTGTTAGGATTCCAAAGTGAAACAATTAATGATCTATATAATATAGTTGCAGAAATATATCAAACATTAGTACTGAGAATTGAAACAAAATAACAAGTCTTCTTGGAAATATAATAATTTGCATATTGCCATGTTTTGTGCACGAACCCAATGATGTTCCTCATGTCCTCCTTCTTTCCCTCGCCCCTGTATAAAGTGACAAAAGTTTCTGCTAAGAACTAAATGAGAAGATCCAAATCTTAATAAATCAAATAGTGACAATAGTTTGAATTAGCATCTCTCCCATAATCCACAGTGCAATTACATGGTCCTCCTTATGCCAATTTTGGTTATATTTATGTCGAATAAAATCATGCTATCAACTGAAAGTTGAAAAAAATGTCTGCTCGATTCATAGAAGGCTAGCATTATGGACTACAACACGGAGTACACAATTTCGATTTTTGATTTATCCATTAACCTATCTGCATCACTTATTCTAAGCCATGAAACATGACAAGTAGAAACAAAAGTTTTAAAAAGAGTTAACTACTCTACATTTTCTTAATTAATGTCTATTTTCAATCCATCATTGTTAGCATAATGCCCTTAAACTAACACTATTAGCTGCAATAGTAAACCATACCTTTTCTTAATACCTTACGAATGCAACTCAGTGCGGAGGTGGCGAGAACAACTTGTAATATTTGGGATAATTCGACAAAGGTGAAACCTGACCTTGATCCAAGTGAAAAACACTCATTTTACATTTCCTGATATTAAATCATTAAACAACCAAGATAAACATCATCACCACCAAAAGAGCTATTAACATGTCCATCAAAATCATGAAGAGTGAATGTAAGAACCTGCACTCACACATGAGTCAATCTTAAAACTAAAAATAGTTGAAACCATACTAAAACTCTGCCATCTTTTTGGTCAAATACAATTAGATTTTAACAAAGTATGTAAATAAGAGGCAATATTTGGTGCAAAATAAGCTGTGAAGAGATTATTACCAGGTTCAAACATAAATAATAAAAGTTAACCAGACAATAAAAAAAGAAGAAAAATAGGCATAACAGACAACAAGATTGGATCCTATCAAAAGATCTCTTAAATATGGCCTAGCTTTATGGAACTCCTAGCCTGTTTTTCTTTAACATCTCTCTGATAAACTACCAGAGCCTAAGCTCCTCAGTTGAGAGAAAACTATTCTCTATACTGCCTACCACAAGGGTTCTAACAGAATGTTGATTGCATGAACTTGCCAAATCTCATGCTCACTATCTTTATTGGAATATTCTAACTAACTTGGTCAATTGGCATTTCCATCCTCTTTCTTACTCTCTTCTTTCTCCTCTCATATAACCTCCATATCTTGCGCCTCGGCTCTCATGATTCAAGCCTCATTTGGGTTGGACCTAGACATCACTCTGACTCAACATTTGGGTCCCACAATGCTCAAGGGATTAGTCTCCGCAGTTGCGCACGGATGATACTCAGTTTTCACCAAAAAAAAGAAAGAAAAGTGATGACAGTAATAATAAGAAAATAACAGCAGCAATAACAAAAGCCAGAAACCATATATACTAATATAGTAAGAACAATTTGAAAAACTTATGCATTGGATCCCCTTCAAGTGATGACACAATGAAAACAAAGAAAAGGCAGCTTTGTTTTTCATTACCAAGTAGTGAAGAAAATCAAAATATTAGAAATAAATACTGAGAATCAACAACCAATTAGAAGTTAGGACTATTTTCAATATATCAAACATGAGTAATACTGAGAATTGAAACACAATAACAAGTCTTCTTGGAAATATAACACTTTTGACAATTTCACCGTCATCCCGCCAATATGTAATAATAAGAGATTAAATTTCCATATAGCCAAGTTTTGTGCGTGAACCCAATGGTGTGTCTCATAACTTCTTTCTTTCCCTCGCCCCTGTATAAAGTGACAAAAGTTTATGTTAAGAACTAAATGAGAAGATCCAAATCTTAATAATAAATCATAAAAGAGAAAATTTATAAAAGTAAAATGATAAATTCATTTTCTATATATCTAATAGTGAGTACTACACACCAAGTAATAATTATATGATTTATGCACAATGAAGAAAACTTCAAAATTAAATTTATATAATAGAGGATGAACTATCAAAACCTAATCAAAGTAAACGAGAAACAAAGAGGACAGATAAAGTCATTGATAAGTTACTCAGAACTACACTTTTGACAATGTCCTTTTGAATAAGGAAAGCAAGAAACAAGAGTTTGCAACCATAGTTACATATATCATACCGTCGAAACAAACTATGGAGAAATTAGCACATCATAAGGTTTGGTAAATAATGAAGAAACTCAAGAAAGAATCAAATAACCATAGCTATTATTACTCTTTTTGGGTCTACGAAGGTTTGCTGCCTCTAAACAATTACATATATAGGAACCTATACATTAAACCCCAAAAAGGTAAAT
>Ga0315914_1004486_pt1 | contig 20868 bp, 12 predicted proteins | sample MpolenodulesMG_FD_203920 | JGI IMG/M metagenome (GOLD analysis project Ga0315914, IMG submission 203920) | Medicago polymorpha root nodule microbial communities from Los Angeles, California, United States - elongated nodules | ecosystem: Host-associated > Plants > Roots > Nodule | place: USA... | reverse complement strand
TTGGTCCCTGCAAAATATTTTGTTTTTGAAAATAGTCCCTCCAGGGACTATTTTCAAAAGTAAAATATTTTGCAGGGACCTTTTTAAAAATCAAAAGATTTTGCAGGGACTATTTTTCTAATAAATGGGTTCAGTCATCATGTGCCACGTGTGCAAATCATCACTAAAGTGGGGTCAAGGACCAAAACCAAAAGGAGACATATTTGCAGGGACGAAAAACAACAAAAAAAAAATACAGGGACTAAAACCAAAACGAGACATATTTGCAGGGACAAAAACCATATTTTAGCCACTATTTTTTGAGTTACATTCATGCATCTTTTAAACTACATTTCTATCTAAGTACTCACATCCGTGGAGTCAGAATAAAATATTCAGGTGGGTCATAAAAATAAACTAACACACACATAAATTTTACATTTTATTAAGCATTAAACACAAAATTGACTATAAAAAAATTACATATTAAAATAATTATCTAAACATTTCGAGTAACTTAAATGTGTAGTGTGATGGAGAAGATGATGGACCACAAGATAATTTTATTTAAAAGTTAATGATATCTTAATAATTTCTCCAATAAAATAATTTAAAAAAAATTGGGTCAGATGGGTCGTGACCAACCCAAGCCCTAATGGGGCTCCGCCACTGAGTACTTGCGTCATATAAAATACAACTTGGATGTGTTTTGTGTCTGAAATAAAGAGAGAGTAAAAACAATCTGGTTGGATTTTGTATTTGAGAAACTTGTATGTTCTGATGCAAGTGATATTTCAAAGGCTTATTTGTTTTTTTATCCTTTATTTTTCGATGCTCGCAAAAATAGTATGTGTTTAAAAAAAAATTGAATACGTTGATCTCTCGAGTATCACATTTGTTGCCCCAAAACATGGTGACTTTCAGCCTCAAACATGCTAACTTACTGTCCCGATTTTGATTCCGAAAAGAAAGAGAATTGCTCTTCTCCCAACTGTTTTTGCTAATTCTCGCCCTACGTGAATGAACTCACGCTAAAAAATACACTTGTGTGAGTTAACTCACGCTGAAAATACACATGCGTGAGTTAACTCACGCTCGGCTATTTTGACGGGGATGAGCAAAAAAAGATGGGAGAATAGCAATTATCGAAAAGAAAACACCAATTTTGAACCCAATAATCACCACTTTTGTGACAAAAATAACTATTTATAGGTAAAAATTTAAGTTAGACCGAAATTGCAACAAATGTAATACCTAAAGAATAAAAAAAATCAAATTTAAAAATAATGATCAAACGCACGCATAAGCCTATTTCAAATTATAACGTATATTTATATTATTTTTTCTAAATAGACCTCTTATTAATCATATTAATGTCCTTAAAAATGTCTACTTGAGCTTAACTTAGTTGGTAAGGACAATGCATAATATATGCAAGGTCCGGGGTTCAAACCCTGGCCACCGCAAAAAAAAAAGAGTCCTTAAAAATAGAAGGTTAGAATTAGACATGTAGCAAAAATCACTTTCATAGTGACTTTCATTACTCTAGCAGCAAAAGCCCAATAAAACGACTCTTCAATGGCCCAAACATGATTTTCTCCCTAAATAAACACTCCCTCATATGAGTTTTTACTTTTTATTTTTGGAAAACATTAGACTCATAGTAACTACTTATAGTAATTTTGTCTTAAATATCTAGTATTGAAATTTTTAAAAGTATATAAAATTTCTACTTTTGAGTCTATAAGTCCAGGCTCAACTTGCAAAAATATCAAAATTAATAGGCAGGACGCCGCTACCGGGATTCAAACACCAGTCTCTCAACTTGTGTGTGTGTGAGTTTCAACTTTCAATATTTATTTGTCATTTTGTCGATTTATTCAAAAAAAATCTACTTTTAAATTTCTTAACACGTATCTCTGGGGCACAAGTCATGAAAGTTTTTTTTTTCTAGCACGATTATAATACATTAATAAACAAATATTTGATGATCCAAAATATCTGTAAATCTTAGCCACATTCATTCTTTTTAACACCGTTGCTTCTAAAATAACATTCAATCAATATAAATTTTATTTTTGATAATTTATTTATCCTCCCTTAAAAAAAATTGTTTATCCTAATACAACAAGATTCCATGAAATCAAATAAACAAATATTAGTGTAGTGTTTATTTAATTTATTACGAGTATTCTCGCCCTCGATTGAAAAAGATTTTTTTTTAGTGTTTTTGTGTGAACTCAAAGATTAGTCTAATAGCGGTCTAAAATGTGCCTAAACTATAAGGATACATTGGGATACTTATTGGGGTCTAAGATCCCAATTTTTCTAATTATGATGGATTAGAAAAAATACAGTCCCTCTATTCCTGTTTTTTATTGTAAGTCGGATATAGTTAATTTGGTATTTGAAAGAAAAATCATGTGTGGTTTTATATAATTATCCTTCATTACATGGGAAAATATATTAAAAAATTAAAAGAAACTGAAGTAATAAATAATAAATGATATAATAGAAAAAAGAAACATTAATAACGCACTATGGAGATGATTCTCTAAAAAAAATCACAGTTGTTCCGATTGGATGTATTGGTATGCAAAGTGATGTAGAATAAAAGATAGAGGGGTATATATTGGCATCTTGTTATGTTTCAGAAAGAAAGTGCCATAAAAATCATACCTAAATCAAGTTAAAATTAGTTCCAACAGTCCAAATATTAGCATGTAAGTTTGACCTTTATATTGTTGGTTATGAGAATTGAGAAGTAATCCAACACCAATAAGATTCTTTTGATTGCACCCTTCCTATTAGTTAAAAAAAAAAAATTAAAACACAATCATCCCAATTTTAGAAGCAATACCTACTAAATTGATATTTAATGCTAACCCAAACCATAAGCATGCATGATGTAGACGTATGGTGAAGAATAATGACCATTTATGTCACTAAAAAGTAACCATCAAAACTCTTCTAAATTTTGATCCATTAGATTTGGCCATAAAGATTCAATATGACAACATATCATACTAAAATTTAATAAAGTACTCAAAGAGCAGACACTTGCTAACGTACGAAATTGAAACATATTCTTCCAACTTGGACACTATTGGATGTGATATACTCATACATAGATTGACCACTATCATGTATCTCTTATGTTCCTCAATTATTATACATAAACCTCATAATCCATTTATTTTGATGTCACAATTCATAATTTCCTTATATCAACTCAAGCCTAAACTTAAAATTTCCTAGGAAAGCCTTGTTAATCTTAAATCTTGTCATGGAGATGAACTCAGATTCTAGTGTTTGGTTTGAGACAGAAAACGAAGATGATTCTTTCTATGATGAGATTAAGAGGCAGATTCTGCTATTGACATCTGAAGATAATGAAGATTTAGTTGAAACCAATAGTTTCAAACACATTGATGTTACAAATGATGGTTCAAACAGGTCAATTTACAATTATAACAGTGCAACAAAACCTACAAGAAAATTCTATTTGTGGGAAACAGATAGCTCTGGTTCGCCACCTATTTGGCTAACGAATTTGTGGAGGAATGGTAAAGGTACTGGAGTGTTCATTCCTCAAGTTTCATGCAAGGAAAATCAAAGACCAGGTACAATTTTTATCTCTTATTCATTAGTTTATTTTTTAAATTCACAAAATTGTAAATTAGTGGTTATGTTAGTTTTTGACAGTTCGAACTACTACAATAATTGTTACTTTGCTCACTGTTGTGATACTTTTGATTCTTTCGCAGCAAGAATGAACAATAGGACGAGGAAAATCTATAGACCAGTGGTGAATAAAAAATGAAGAAGCTTATGCTGTGGAAATTGGAACACTGTAGATTGATCATAATATAGCTTATGATGGTTTATCCAAAGAAAAAGTGCAGCAAAATAATAAGGAAAGAATAGGTTGTGAAAAACTCTCATGATATGTATCTATGTACAGAAAATAAGAGAATAGAATGAACTTGTGAAATTTGTTTAATGCAATTTTGTACATATTCTAGATAGAAAGAAAGAAAGAAAACATGGAAGTACAGAAATTAGTGTGTGTGTGTGTGTGTGTATATATATATATATATATACACACACACACACACTATATGAGAAAAGAATTGGAATGATATATCTATAGAAATTAGTTTCAAGTGTAGGACTGCCACAGCATTTCCTTGAATGTGATGAAATACATAACTTTTATCAACAGTTAAAAATTTGTACTAGTACATATCAATATGTAGGTAATTAGATCAGCAGTTAAGGAAAACAAGTAAGCTTTCTTATCAATGACGTCAATTATTCGCCTACACACCAATTATGCATTACAGAATAAAGTGTTAATTCCTTAGTATTCTTTAGGACATGTTAACCATAATGAATTAAGAGCTCGAATTCGCGAAATGAAATCATTTATGACAAGGAGAGCGCGAGCAGCTTGGTGCGCGGTCAAAATTCGACGCAACTGTTGCAGTGTTTGTTGTCTCAAGAGATCAGCCTAAGAAAAACAATATTATCACAGTCAATTAATTGTGGAATAAGATAATGCTGTGATCAAGATCAAATTGTCTTAAATTTAATTACCTGATGAATGAAAGTCTCTAGTGTGGCAAGCTTGGCCATTGCAAGAGCCATTTGGCCCATGTACTCGGCAACATTTCCAGATCCAGTGGATGTGGAGGAAAGTGTCTCTGAAAGAGATTGTTGTAATGCTTCCATTCCTTGAGATAAAGCATCCTCAGCTTGCTGAGAAGAATGCTGCAGATTGTAGATCCCCATCAACTGCTGATCCGATAACGGCTCAAGGTGGTTTCTAACAATCTGAATCTCAATAAGAAAAAACAAATGCAAAGAGGAAGAAAGAGTTACAAAATATAAATTGTTACTAGATAGTTAGTTAGTTAGTTACTAGTGGTCGTTAGTTTGTAGTATATAGGCTTGATATAACCACTTTATAATAAACTTTCCTATTCGTTCCAAAATACAATTTCTATTTTACTTTCGACACTTTTCTCTTACCCTTGACTTTGATCTAGAACTGTAATAATGTTTTCTATACAAGAGCACCAAATTTTAGCGTTAAGCTAAAAAGGTAAATTAAATCAAAATCACCTTGAGAAGTTCGGAAGAACGGAATCCACCGAGCCACATGAAACATCTTTCTGCAGGTGTCTTCCACAGCCCAGAAAGTATGTGAAATACATCAGCCTTTGCACCTATGCTCTTCAACTTGTATAATTCATCATAATGTGACATGACACCTTCAACAAGAAGATGCAGTTCATTATCGCCCATTTGAGAATTTATAGCTGATCTTATGTCATTGATTAGTAGTTGATGATCATCGACCCAACGGGCATAGTCCATATCAAATGCTACCACACCTGAAAGTTTAAAATACTTCATCAGACACACTCACATTCTTAATTCTCATGATGCCGCCACATGGATTTAATTATCCATTGATCATCTATTTTGCTGCTTACCAAGAAACATTAGTTCTAAAGAAATGAACATCATAAATTGCAGTTAAAATATCTAAGTGATATAATTTCTATTTGAAAATATATATTAGACACAAACACCATGTTTCTACCACTATGAAGGAAATGAAGCTCAAGGTTTCTTCACTTCACCTGAATTACTGTTTCCAACAATTGAATGACCATGATCTGCCGTAACTCCGGTTGCAACAAATGCACCCTAGAGGGAAAAAACAATCCATGGAAAAATAATAATTATAATGACAACAAAATTATATTGAGTAAACACATCTTATCAAATGGAAATTTTTTAAATTGTTGGACCTGTTGACGTACTTGTTGAAGCTCTTGTTCTATTTGAGCAAGCCTAAGTCGACTGTTCTCCAATTGTTGCACATATGCCTATTCAAAACCAAAACATATAATATAAATTAGTCCAATGATGCTATATAGAGAAAGGGCCAATGAAATGTTTTATCAGTATTTGTGAGTTACAGCGTCTAACATAAAAGATAAAACAGTTCAGAATAGATGATCATTTATGAAAAAAGAAAGTATTATAAGAATCCTACATCAATCTTTGCATGTTAATTAGTTATAAAACCCTCTTACGCTTCACGTCTCAATTTTTCAGAAGGTTTCTTATTTAAGTATGCAAGGACTTATTAATATTAAGTTAACCCAAAAAAAGAACATGGAGCTGGATGATTAAGCTCTCTATTGAGAGGTAGGCTAAAAAGTAAAAACATTAAAGCAGAAGTTGGTTTAAATATAACACATAAAAACAAGAAACACACATTCACACAAGCCACATCATAAGTTAGGATCAAAGCAATTACCTTCTTCCTTAACCTACTTTTCCTTGCAGCCTCGCGATTCTGCATCAGCCGACGAAGAGTCTAAAAAAATGCAACCACATAAATAAATGTATCAGCAGCAAAAATGTAACATAAAATTTAAATTTGAATTGGATAACACAAAGTCACAATAAAAGTGTTAGAAAAAATCAACAACCTTGTGCTCTTCAGCTGGACCCTTAGTCTTGCACTGATCCTTGGATTCAACAACTACTAGAGCCCCATTCCCAACACCATTGCACCAAGACACGGTTGATAAACACTGGAAAATAAGGACATTACCACTCTTCATACATCAAATGTATACATGTATATTTTCTAATATTAAAGGCAATGAAAAAGCAAATTGAAAGTGTGGGAAAAGATCAAAGGATGAATGAGACGTACTTGGTTGTTTTTATCATCAGTGTCAACATCTTCTGTTGAAGTATCTTCTGTCTTTTGACTGTTATCTGCCATGCCTGAAGAAGAAGTTGAACCAATGTTCTATACAATACACAACATTGAATCAGATAAGGCTGTTAGTTTTACACAAAACTTAGAGAGAGAAAGAGAGAGAGAGAGATTATCACGGTGTTGAATGTTCCATACTGCAAGTTACTTGCCACAACAGTGACATTGTTAGACTTTGCACCAAACACATAGCCTGAATATGATAAAAAAAAAACAGTGAAATGAAAATATTGACAAAGAAGGAACTGTTATATTATATATATATATATATATATATATATAGAGAGAGAGAGAGAGGGCAACTTGAGCTTAAATCAACAGCATGGTGATGTTGAGGATGGAAGAAACGCGTTGGATTTATGTTGAGTTCATCATCTCCCCTGTTTCAAAACAGAGAAACTCTGTTTTGTATTAACCATTTTACTACTACTGCTGCTAAAAAATAGGAGAGGGGGGTAAATAGTAAAAAAAAAGATAGTGAAATAACTTTAATTTTGACTGTAGTGTAATGTAACTTACCTAAGCAAGAAGGAAGAATGGGGGGAAGAGAATGGTGAGGTTGATTCAGTTGTGTTGAAATTTTGCATATTTGTTTAGGAGAATCAGACACAAAATAGTATGTATGTTTAGGAAAACATGGTCATCTCATGATAAGCAAGTTGATGCAGAAAATGGAAATTGCAGTTTGTATGCATAAAAGGGTTTGATGATGTAACTTGTTGAACAAAGTGTTGCGTCTAAGTTCAGTAAATACTTGGTGCATTCATTTAACATAAAAAAAGTACTTTTTGTAAAAAATAAAACATAAAAAAGTAGTTGCAAAAAAATGTGTCATAAAACCCGAGTTTGATTTTGTGTATGAAAAAATTATTTTCCCTTAAGAAATTAAAGATCATGAGAGTCCCTCTCTCCAGAATCCTAGGGTAGGGTTATAGATGTGGTCGTCTTTTTATGTTATGAATTGTGAGATCTGCAAAGTACAGTGCTAGATTTGATAAAAATGGATACGAGGAAGGTTAAATAATCACTGCTATCTACCTCCCTCTCTCATGGACTCATAGTCATATAGCTGTTTGTATCATTTTGATGATAGTAAAAATTAAGGGGAAAAGATTCGGTGTATTTGATGGCTTTTGTTTCTATCTCTCTAAACCATTAATTCTCTCTCATCTAATTAATTTATTTTAATCATTTATCCAACCTTCTCTCTCATCTAAAATGAACTAAAGGCACCGAATCCTCTCCAAAAAAAAAAATTACTATTAAAGATTTGGGTCTATTTTTGAGAGTCTTTTAAAATACTTTATCTTTGTTATATTTTTCTTAAAAGATAATTTTTTTAAAAAAATCAAATGAAAAATTGATCTAATTATCAGAATAGGTTCTCGTAAAAAATCATTAAGTATTTTATCAATTTGCTACGATTTTTTTATAATAAGATTTAAAAAAAAAACACTTAAATAGAGAAGGTATTTTAAATACTTTCTCTTTAAAATCATTTTTAGAATATAGATTTTTGAAAAAAATAAATGATTTTTATTGCGCCAAAATCATATCTATGTCCTTGAATAACAAAAACACATTTTAATTTATAACAAATTAGCTCAAACTAATCATCTCCTTAACTAATAAGCTTAAAATGATTTTTATTATTTAATTTGTATCTTTCTTTCTCCTTTTTGGACTTTGTAACTTGTTGATTTGTTAGCTCAGTTGGTATGGACAATGCACAGTGATGGAGCCAAGATTATTACAAAGTCTGGGCAAAAACAAATTGCAACACATTTATAGTTGTTTACATAAGAAATTGCAAGCAAAAAATCTAAAGAAATTGCCCAATTTATAGGGGTTTATATAAGAAATTGCAAAAAATTTGGGTCGGATCCCGGGCGCGTGCCTGGGGTCGCCAGGCGGTGGAACCGCCAATAACAATGCATAATATATTCAAAGTACGGGGTTCAAACCTCGACCACCACCAAAAAAAAAAACTTGTTGATTTAACTTCTCTTTTTGCACGCCTTTATTTTATACAAAACTTGTGGGACAGATCTTATACCGGAAAGTCTAAAATCTTTGGTAATCTAATATCATTTTAGCTTCTTCTAAAAAAATAAACTTAAAAAACAAAATCAATTGTTCAGAAATTCAATATTGATGAATTTTATTAATAGTTTATAAAAAAAATTGATGTTAATTTCTTAAAGGGTTAATAGTGCTTTTCACCCCTGTAATATATGTCATTTCCGGTTTTCGCCTCTATAAAATTTTCGGTTTGATTTGCATCCTCGTAAAAAAAAAAAATTCCAAAATACCCCCTCATCCAACTCAGCAAATTCGCTTATGTGGCGCTGATTTGGCTTATTTTAATTTTGAAAAAGATTTTATAAAAATTCTGGAATAAAATTTTCGAAAAAAAAATCTGAATTTTATCTAAATTTGTATCCAGATTTTTAAAATTTTAAATTTTTTCCATAATTTTCATTTTGTAGAAAATATTTTTAAAAACTTTTTTCGAAAATTTGCTTTTTTTGTATTTTAAAAATTAAATTCAGAATTTTTTTAAAATCTTTTTAATTTCAAAACAAATCTGATTATATTTTCTAATTTTTAAAAAAATCTTATAGTTTTTTTCTTATTTTTTTAAATTTTTGAAAAAAAATTTGGCAATAAAATAAATTTCCAGATTTTTTTTAAAAAAAAAATCCGTAAAAAAAAATAATATTATTTACAAAAAATAATTTTTAAATTATTTTTTGGATTTTTTTAAAATTTTAATAATAAAATCTGATGTGGCCAATTAAAAAATAAATAATAATAAAAAGTCAAGTCGGCGCCACATAAGCGAATTTGGTGAGTTGTACAGGGGAGGGGGGTTTTCTGAAGAAAAAAAATTACGAGGTTGCAAATCTAACCGAAAATTTTATAGGGGTGAAAAACACTATTATCGCTTTCTTAAATTGTAGTTCTTATACAACTTGAAATATTGATGTCTTATTCTCAGTTGTTAGAGATATTATATATTATATGCAGAAATTAGGGTTTAAACTCGAACATCTCACTTCTTTATATTTAAAATGTGTGATATCTAATCTGTATACTATTTGGGGGAAAAAAATATTGATATCTTCAATTGCGTGCATCATTTCACACGTAAAAACTTCGTTGGTTCACCATTTTGTCGTCTTCAATTAATAGTAGGCAATGCATACGGGTAACAGTGAATATTAAGACTGATAGGATGTGTGATGAGATTGAGGACATGTAACAAGGCCAAAGATAAAAGTTTTCAATAAATGTTCTTATGGGTTCAAAAGATTAGAGTTGAGTTTTTTTTCTTTCTTTTAGATAAGCTTAGGTTAGAGTTAGTTAGTGAATAATTTATTTTTGAATACACTAATGTAAAGGTAAAATCAACAAGTTGGTAGGACAATGCATTATTATATACAGAGGTCGGGGTTCGAACCTCGGATACCCCATTTATTTAGCTTATAAGGTGAATTCTAAGCACTAGGCTATCTGACCAACAAAAAAAAATCAACAATAAATATGAAAGTTTTTTTGCCAAAAATAAATAAATTTGAATGTCAAAATCAATTTTAGAATCAAAAACTCTAACTTATAATTTCAAATATTATCAATTTTAAAGGCAAAATCAATTTAACTCAGCTAAACATTGTAGAATCGATTTTACATCTTTAGAATCGATTTAGTGTATGTGTCGTACATTGTTTGCAAAACAAAATTTGATGAAAATCACGACAAAAATTCACGTCAACGTAAAAGCGGGTATTTAGAACTTCTTAAAACATCTAATTAAATTGAAAACAAGAAACCAATTTAGTCTTTCACAATTTTCTCTATTCTTCTACATTTTCACAATTTTCCCAATTTAGTCTTTACATAGAATAAATTTAAACTAACCTTTGACATTTTATATTATGGATAAATGAGTTGATTTATTACAATGAATCAAAGATTAATTTGTTCTTATACAAATATCAAGGATTCATATGTTTTTTTTTTGTTTGAGATTAAATTAGACCTAGAGAAAATTGTGAGAACTAAATTGAATCTTTCACGGTTAAAGTAAAAATCTTTGCTTGAAAGGCACCTAATGGCTCTTGACATTGGGTTTGGTGTTTGTTTTGATCTGCATAGCAGCAGCAACATGTGTCAGAACTCGGAATCAGCAGAACGTTGTGTGTGTATCTTACGCTAATTATGTACCAAATCGGCTCAAATTGGAAAAGCGTATAAATACTGCACTTTTTCTGTATTTATTCAAACTTACTTTTCTCTTCTTCCAGGGTCAGATTGCATTTATCCTTATACTGACTTCATTTTCCCAATTTTGATTTGATGTGTCTTTAGGGTCAAGACTCAATTCTAATGTCATCAATAAATAAGGCAACCGATGCACTAAAACTACCGCATACATAGGATTCGGGAAGAGATCTCATCATTTGGTGTAGTGTATGCAACTTTATCTTCTTTTTTTTTACACAAGAGACTGTTTTTAGGACTTGAACTTGTGACCTTCCAATCACATAACAACAACTTTATGAGTTACGTCAAAGTTACCCCTCAATGTCATCAATATATATCTCCATTAAATTAAACTAAATGAGTATAAGGAGACTTATTGATTCCTGTAAAAATAAAACATATGCATGATGCAACTAGATGGCCTGACATAAAAATAAAAACGAAAAGTTTAATCGTTGTGAGTCTTCAAAAATGAAATCTTGATAAATTATTTGATAGATGGATAGGGATTTCGTAGACCAAATTGTCACCCTTAGGCTATGTTTGGATTGGTGGTGAGTGGTGGAATGGAATGAAGTGAGATGGAGCCACATTCCATTGTTTGGTTTTGTAAAAAAAAAAGGAATGGAATGGGATGTGATGGAATCCATTCCATCAAATACCATTCATTTACTCAATTTTCCATTCCCCCCATTTTGGGGCGTATCCAATGAAATAGAACACATTAATAATACACTTACAATTTTGTCCCTATTTTTTCTATTAATTTTTTTTTAAAATTCAAACAACTTCGTTATTTTTTTGTATTATCTTTTTCTATTATCGAATGGTAGTAGTAATACAACTAAACAAAAAATTGTTGTTGGATACGTTGTTTATCCATACAATGGCAAAGCTTCAATTTCGATAAAACAATATACATGCTTGTTTCTTGTAAACTTCATGTTATTATATGTTGAATGTAAGCAGTAATTTTTGGGAATTCTATCAAAACAATATGCTTGTATTTAAATTGTTTCCTGGATGCACCCAACCTTGAATAGCTTCCGAAGAAATAATTTAGACTTTTTGCTAGAAATAATTTAGGTTAGTTTACAAATCTCATGTTATTATATCCTGAAATGATGCACCTAGTAATATCGTATATCCTAAATGCATATATTTTATATCCTGAATGCATAAAGTGGTATCCATGTTTCACAATTTCATGATTTTATTTACGAGTTCATGATTAAAGTTGATTTTATGTTTTTATTCATGGATCTATATAATTATTAGGGATTTAGATTTTTGTAGTTGCAACCTTTTGTCAAAATTTCTGCAAGAACTCTTACATATCAACCATGAAGATGTTAAATAGTATTTTTTTTTTAATTGTTATTAATGTTTATTCTACATATTGATGTTTTTTAAATAAAAGGGTAAAAAACTTATAACTCATTTCGTTTCGTCGACTTTCCAAACAATGGAATGGAAAATTAGCTCCATTCCATCATAAAATATCCAAGTTGTGGAATGGTATCATTCCGTTCCATTTCGCTCTATTAGTTTTAAGTTATTCAAACAGAGCCTTGATTAATATCCAATGTGGCAAGAGTCACCTTGTATTTAACACGGGTCACACAATACTAATTAAATATAAACACAATTTTTTAACGATAATTAATGCATCAAAATACATAATTTAGTTTTAAAAGAAATGTTGCTAACTGTAACAATGGAATTTTAAATACATCTTATCTTAATAATGTAACTGTGCTTTTATTTTTTGTCAAAAATAAAAGAAACTGTACAATTTTGAAGTTTATATATACCCATCCCTACGCACCAAGCCATGAGGTAACCATGACCTTTTCACTCATCCAATTCTACATTGTTGATTACACCACCACCATAAACCTTCTCCTATTCCTATTAATTTAACACCAAATTTATATGAAAATATGCTATAGATACGATCTACACAATGGATAAATAAACTGATGTAGAACAAAAGAAGACAACACATGTGAATCCTCAAATAGAGGCATTTTCTCGTATAGGGTCATCATGGAATCGATAGTCCCTGGCTCGAGCACTCCTGTATTGAAGTCGGTGATGTAGTGTCTCAGACATCTGGTTGAAAAATTCAGCATCCCATCTCTGAATCAATAAAGGGTCTTCTGCATAGCAAATATATATCGATGTAACAGCACTCTCCACCACAACCATTGCCAATCCAACCTGAAAACAAAGTTACATATTTCATGTTCACACAAGAAAAATAACTAACTTAATGCATGTTTGAAATCACAAAGTATTTAACAAAATCACCGTGACACTAATTTCGTTGAAGCTCTAAAGTATAATTTTTACAAAAATCACGGTGGCATACCGGTGATTCTATCAAACCAACAGTCAATCCAAACATGTTTTTAAAGATTTAAGGAGATTGGAACTTACCAAAACCATACCCATGAGCATGGATGTGGAGCCAATCATAATAACTCTATCACTCCATTTAACCCACGCCCAAACACCTGCGCAAGTTCCAGTTATCAATCCACCAAAAATAGTGCCCATTAGCAGAACAGCACCTGAACAATCATATGCCACAAGTGCCTCAACCCCAGTTGATTGGAATAACTCCCATGCATCTCTAGCCGAATTGTTAAAGCTTTTACCGTTAACAGCTATCTGTAAGTGACATCATATCACCATTAACCATGTCATTGTTAGTGTAAGTTTACCAATTACATGGATCATGAAATATCAGTCCTATTACAAATCATGTTTAATGACAGACCATTAAAATCTAAATTTTAATATTTTAGCCTATATATTCTTGATCTCCTTTTTAATTATTAGACTATTCATGGTCCGATCTACTCTCTTTATTAAGGCTTTTACACGTATTTCCCACACAACTCATTTGCTTTCCTTAGGTAGCACTTGAAGTCATATTTGATCCTCAATTAGTCTCAACAACCACTTAACTCGTATTTTCCACAGTTCCTCCTTTATAACTAAAAACAAGTCACCTGCCTTTAAGATGGACAGCCAGTCTCACTCCTCATATCAAATATTAAATTCAAACTATTAAGGGAAGGAGGGACTGCTAAAGGTGCACCAGAAACCAAGGAAAAAGTCTATAGTAAGGAGTGAGGAATACACCCAAGTGAAAATGGCTGAAACCAAATATGATACTGCCAAGAACCTCACCCTACAAATTCTTACACATTCCTTCTCAGTAATTATCAGTAGTTAGACTATATAAAATAAATCAACAATCTGGTACCTGAACATAGGCATATTTGTTAAAAAATCGAACAAGAGTCTCCACAAGATGAAAGAGGAAATCAACACAGCAAAGCAAACACTCATTGTTGCCGATCTTTGACCTAAGTCCTCGTATCTGAAAGAAAAAGGAATATGTTGATAAAAGAAAAGAAACAGAAAAGTTTCTACACATACAAAAAATGACTTGAATTTGTCACAAAAGAAAATGATTTGTTACCTCCCATCGCAGTGTCCTGATAGCCGCAGTGAATAATGAGCCATAACAAATGCTACCAAAAGATGTTGTTAAAGCATACTGCAAAGATTTCATTAAGGAGTTAGCAGGAATTGAAGCTGCCTCTCTACCACCATGAAGAAGAACAAGAAACACCACCCCAGACACTATAACATGCACAGTATTACAGAGCACTGCACCTGTCCAAAATAAGCTTACAGAGAAAACCTGTAAGCATGAAACATAATAACAGTGTCATCAGATGAGGAAAGCTCAAATAATCGATCTACTTCCATGACTGGTCCAAATAAGAACATACAGAATGAAGAGCAAAACTTGCCACCTCACCACAAGAAGCCACCAGCGTCCCCCATCACTCAAGTTTGAAGCCACAACACCTGCTGCTCCAAATGACCATAAGGCCATCCATAAAAGCACAGCAAACATGAATGCATACGACACTCTCATGACCTCAGGAAGATTCCAAACCATCTTCACAGCTTTTTGCAGAACCAGCATCGTAAATGGAAGTCTGGAAAAGAAAAGAGGACATGAGGATTGGAACCATCTTAGACTCGGAAAAAAAGAAAAAAAATCGGCTCAAGAAACCAAGCTACAAAATTATGTACCTACGACATTCACGTACAAACTACAATATATGAGAAAGTATGCATTGAGCGGGGAAAAAACTTAACAAACTGAACCAACGGCTGTTTATTTGCATTTCCATAGACAGAAGACTATTAAAACTTCAAGGATTTGAGAGGGAAAAAAACGAAAAAAATATATATTTGAACTACGGCATTTATAACTGTGACTCACAAATGTGAACCTGTGACGTTGTCATAAAATATATACATTACACCTTAGGACTTTGATGCAGTATACGTAGCGAAACCCACTTCATCATCTGATATTAAACTAAACGGATATCAAGAGGTACTTTATTGACTTTTATAAATGTTTGGATTAGCGGTGAATTTAGCAAAATCGTGGTGACACTGTTAATTTGGCAAAATCCGGTGAGACCGTGATTTTGTGAAGCTCCAAGGTGTGCTTTATTAAAATCAAATGACTCGCCATGATTCTATCAATCTTGCCACCAATCCAAACATTGCAATTTAAAACTTATTGGCTAACTATGAAATATAAAGATCTTGTGTTTTAAAAGAACAGGGAATTGATGAATCATTGAGATATTTAATCAAAACACCAACCAAATAATATCATTCACACTAAAACATTCAGGGCCAATCACTTTATGAAATAACTCCGTAATAGAAAAGGCAACTGCAATCCAACACATAACATATGATTTCAGGGCAATACCTGTCTATGACGGATATAACATACAAGAACTGAAGAGCAGCTCCAATAGCGAAAGCAACCCCCCAGAAAATCTGGTCAGTCCAGAAACACAAAACACTTATGACAGCCAGATAAGTGGTGAGGATGTGAACAGAAACTTTCATCATTTGAGTAGCTTGGGAACCCAACAACAACAACCAAGTCCATCCAAGAACAGTCCCAATTCCACCAGCAGCCGCATAAAGCGGCCAATAAGTTTCGGTTAACCCGGCATGATTCCCAGTAAGACCAGGAGTGTACTTATCAATGTTCAGTCTATTCTCTTTCTCAAACCTATTGAGGCCAAGAACCCCCATAAGGAATCCCAGTGCAATCAAATGAATCACAAATATTCCTAACCAGAAAACATCATGCCACCGCCGCGATTGTTCTGCCGCCACCACCATTTCACTGCTGCCACCGCCACTTCTCCTACTCCGGGATATACTCTATCACCATAAAAAAACAACCAAATTTAGAAACTCTAACTTCATTTCTGACTCTTGAAGAAACCGGGTCAAAGAAAGTCAATAACAAAAATGAAAAAAGATAACTTTTTTGCTATTCAAGGGAAATTGGGTGATCCCAAATGAATAAAAATCTGTTTAATATAAAATGATCACCAAAAATGACAATGATACAGGCAGTGAAGTGATAAGAAGGAAAAACATTAACTAAATTTACACATAAAAATACAAACTTTACAAACATTTTTCATTCTAGAAAAAAAGGGTGACACTGCCCAGATAAAAATTGGGTACCCATATAAAGAAAAAGAGTAAAAATGATTACTACTTGAATTGAATAGAAAGAAAGGGAGTGGGATTGGGATACCTGATTGGCGGAAGCGAAGTCAGAGGAAGAAGAGGATAGAGAAGGAGAATCCATCAAATCATTAGGAATGAAGAAACATACTAGTGTGTGAATGTATGAATGTAGAATAAAGAATAATAGAGAGGAAAAAGGGTGGAAAATGAAGGAAAACGTAAGAACCAAGGCGAATAAAAGATTAGAGAGGAGAAGGTCAATGGGTTATGGTATGGTGGTGGTGGTGGTGGTGGTGGATTAGTTTATTAATTAATTAGTATAATCATAATAATAATTAGGGTTTTGAATAAGAATAGTTGAATTGAATTGAATGAATAAATTAAAGTGTGAAAGAGACATGAAAAATGGAGAGAAAACAAACTGAAAAAGTTAACGGCTAACAGAGATGAGATGGAAGCAGAGAAAAGACAAAAAAAGATTGGCGTGCGCGGTAATTTCCCTTGCAACCCGTCCCTATTGTTTGGACTTTGGCCTTTTCACAAACTAGTAGTACAATTTTATCACCCTTCACAAGAGGTGAAGACCAAAGAACTTAAAAATTAACCATATCTTTTAAGGGCTAAGGTTGGTTGGTCTGTCACTACATACAGCTCATTTAAACTGTTTTGTTTCATTCCAGACTATTTTGGGATGTTCACTTTCTTTATATTTTGAGTGAATATAATATAATATAATATGGATGAATGTGTTAGGTTGAACGTCATGATTGTTTCAATCCTTCAGTTGTGTGAGTTTTAAAAATACTATTATCTTAGATGATAAACATTTTCCAAATATACACACAAATATATATTTTAAGAAAAGGTAATGTAATTAAAACTTATAATAAATTATTTCAATTAAGTAGTATTTAAAAAATTCATATTAAATTTACAATTGCATGAAAAACTTGAAGAATGTCTACATAATATATGGGAAAGTTATTTAAGAGTTTCATAATAACCTAATATTTTATTTATTATAAAAATAATACATGAACTTAAGGATTACTTTTTTTATTATTAATAAAATAAAATAAAAATATGCATGAGCACTATTCTAGATAAATTTCTGATATTTATAAACTTTTATACCATTACGTATTTAAGTATCAATTTGAATATACCATAGTTTTTGTTAAATTATATTAATTAATAATTATTTTTTAGGGTTAATAGTACTTTATCTATGTAATATGGGTTACTTTTTGTTTTGTCCCCTGTAAAAAAAAAATTACATTTCGTCTTTGAAAAATCAAGATTCTTCAAAAATATATTTTTGTTCATTTGACTTTGCAAAAATGGTGACGTGATACACTGAATCTGTATTTTTATTTTTGGATGACGTAGCACACTGATTGTATAATTAATTTTGGCTTTTATGGATACACATGGCATTTGTGGCTAATTTTTTTTAAAATAATTTTAATTTTATAGGTACACGTGGCTATGCATTGTCCACCTCAACATTTCAAGTCCAAAAAGCTCTTATGTGAGGGGATGTGTGCAAGATAGAACAAAACTATTCATGCGTTATCATGTAATAGTTAGAAGATTTAATATAGTTGGTCACTGATCATCCATACCATTACATAAAGACCGACTTAATTGATTGAAAGACCAAAAACAGAACTTCAGGTACTACGTTAAAATTATCACATACATTGTATCCTTTCATTTGACTTCAGAGCTCAAAGAGTTCATAAAAGTATATATGTCAAGTAACCTGATCATGTATTTGTAGCTCTGTATACGAAAAAACTGAAATAGATATTCAGAAAGTCTACGTAATCTCAAGTTCTAAGCTTTATGTCATCAAACAAAATCATTGGAACCTCAGTTTCTTGGTGAAAGTAACCATCACAATCTCTAACCTAAGCCTTATTTGAATAAATAGCTTAATTAAGAGTTTGGCATGTAAGTGCTTATGTATAAGCTACTTTTTATAACAAAAGGTAAAATAAAGTCAAATTGTTTAATTATAATCTATAAATTGTGTTCATAAGTATTCAAGAGAGGAGTTTGTTTGGAAAACACAATAAGCTAATTTACATCTGATATCTTAAAAACTTATAAGTTCATATGACAAAAAAATACATGTTTGGTAACCATCATTTTCTCACATGCATGTAACTTATTTTCCTAACTTATAGCGTTTTTTTTTTTTATAAGTTAATTCAAGTGGCTTATTGCTTATAACTTTTCTCTCACAATTTTACCTCTATTATCTCAATTGAAAAAAAAATATTAATTAACATATCTTTTTATGTCATTTCATATTTATAAGTTAGTTCAAGTTCAACAACTCATTTTACCAAATAGTTTAGATTCAATCAACTAACTTATTCGCTATCAACTTTCAGCTAGCTTATCTGCTATTAGTTTTCAGTTGTCCGTTATCCATTATAAGTTAACCCACTATCTGTCATTTTTTACCAAACAGATTTGTTGAAATAAACTGACCTCACTCACCTAAACAGTGTATTATTTCATATTTATTTGTCATGCATTGAGTGAATTAAATCAGAGAAATGGTCTACGCAATGAAAATGATGCAATTATTATGAAAAATGAGAAGAGAAATGAAAATGTGGTTTGTTTGTTACCCATTTTTCTTCCCTGGAAGCGTTAGTGTCATCTTTAACTTCAGCTTGATTTTTAGGAGCGGGTTTGGAATTTGGAAGAAAAGAAGAAGAAGCGGGCATATAACTTTTTGAATGGCAATGACGTCGGGATCGAAGGTGGTGATGAAGTTGCTGAAGTCTGACCAAATGTTCCATGTCAAGAATTTCAATGGCTCCTTCTTCGTTTTTTTTTTCATCTTCGTTTTCGTTTTCTTTGAACATTTTTCTGAATCTTTCTCTATTACTTTGAAAAACCGTTTCATTGCTCTTCATAAACCTATAGAAAACGCTTCGCTTTGCTTCTTCTAATTCTTTCCCCCACAGGTACTCACACTCACACTGTGCTCTCTTTCTCAGTTCTCGCACTCAAAATGTTTTATTTACAGTTTAAAATTAAGCTAAATTGCACTCACCTCACCTGAGATTTTATTAAAAGACACTCGCATATCCTCTAGTTTGGAAAAAAACATTAACCTCCCTTATATTAACACCTTTATCTAACATTTTCTACCTCCACTACGTATCTCTAACATCAAAAGTTATACCCTAATTTGCTTCCTTAAAAAAAAAAAACCCTAATTTGCTTTTTCTGCTAAAAATTAGGAATATGAAACGTTGTCCCCGACCTTTCATCACTTTTCCACCAAAACACAACTACTGATGTGAAAACGTGTTCCTTTTTGTTTGATTGAGAAAAATCAACACTAATTTTATGCATTATTATAGAAACATCCATGTCTTGCTGTATGTATACGTGGTATAAATGATACCAAATTCATCATGGTTATACATAATCAACTTATATAAATAAACCATCAATTATCAAGAGTATTTATCCTATGAGGGAGATATTTTGACTCCAAGAGTAAGTGCAATAACTTACTCCAAATTTTGACCTTTAATTCCAATTTTGATTAATGGCTTAGATTAATTAATATGGTAGGCTTTAATTTTCACCACAAAATAACAAAACAATAAATGTCTTTTAATTGATTGATTTTTTTTTCTCCTCCCTTTGCTCATTCTATTCCTTCAAAAAAAATTGCATAAGAAAAATTTTGCATATCTTTTTTTTACGCTAAAAGAATTTTTTTTCTTCTTCCATTGATTTTGTTTCCTTCTCCCTTTACTTTTTTTTACGCTAAAAAAATTGCATGTATTTATTTTAAAGAAAACAATTGTAAAATTTAAAGAATTGTATAAAAAAGACGATAGAGGAAGTTTGTCGTATAAAAAAGATAGTACCGGGAGAAGAATAAATATGCAATTCTTCAAATTTTACAATTGTTCTTTAAAAAAAAATATATGCAATTTTTTTCACGTAAAAAAAAAGTAAAGGGAGAAGAAAAATAAATTAATGGGAGAAGAAAAAATTCTTTTAGCGTAAAAAAAATATATGCAATTTTTTTCTTATGCAATTTTTTTAAGGAATAGAATGAGTAAAGGGAGAAGAAAAAACATCAATCAATTAAAAGACATTTATTGTTTTATTATTTTGTGGTGATAAGTGTTGACTACAATAGAAATTGGAATTAAAGCCTACCA
>Ga0315914_1004483_pt1 | contig 20869 bp, 13 predicted proteins | sample MpolenodulesMG_FD_203920 | JGI IMG/M metagenome (GOLD analysis project Ga0315914, IMG submission 203920) | Medicago polymorpha root nodule microbial communities from Los Angeles, California, United States - elongated nodules | ecosystem: Host-associated > Plants > Roots > Nodule | place: USA... | reverse complement strand
TTTGTGTTAATTCATTGAATTTTCACTTTTATTTTTTACTTTATAATCAACTAAGTAAAGAATATTTTGAAAAATATAAATAATTTATAGGATTTTTTTTTGTTATGCGGGCTAACGGGCTACCCGCAGCCCGTTCGGGCTAGCCCTAATACCGCGCTTTTTAGGGCCGGGCTAAAAAGCCCTATTCAAATTCGGGCTCAATATTTAAGGCGCAAGCCCTATAATTAATCGGGCTAAACGGGCCGGCCCTTACAGCCCGGTCCGTTTTGACAGCTCTACAAAAAATAGACTAGCCATGATATAGATTTAGGGCTTGGTATGAATTTTAGAAAATTACTCTTTAGACTTTCAAAATTTCTTTCAACCATCCCGATATAAGAATTGAGGCTGATTCGGTAGTCTAAAATAAATTTTGTAATAAGACTCTATTTAAATGCAAAATAATAACATACAAATTAAGATACTTATAAAAATAATTATAGATATAGTAATTACATATATGGTTTTTTTAGTAAAAGATTCTTATAACATTTTATTAATAATAAAAGCGTTAATATCTCCTTAAAAAAAAACGTTAATATCAAAAGATACATTAAAATAAGTAGTGAGGTTAGCTGATAATGTGGATACCCCTCCTAAAATGTGAACAACTTCATTCGTTTCTCATATTAAACTTAGTCTTATATGACATATCCAAAAGCTGGTTTTATGTTGATTTTCATAAATTCTCCATGATAGTTTAGCTTTTGAAAACAGTTAATAACATATGAAAACATTTTTACTTAATTTTTTTACTGTGCAAATAGTTCATGAAAACAGATTATGCCGTAAATACTTAGTTAAATTGCTTATCCAAATAGACCTTAGACTATTAAAGGTAGAGAACACTAAATCCTCTAGTTTAGACTTCAACCCACACAAGTAAGTTCAACATGAAACTTAACTAAAGTACTATCCATTTATAACATAGTAACATGTAGACATTCTTAGCACATAGTCAGCATCTCATGTTGGATTGGAGACAACACCATAAGTATCCATTTCTAATAGCCCCCACAAATTAATTTTAGGATTAAATATGTTGTTTGTTGGTCATGTAAATATAGAACTCTAATTTTAGTTCATGTAACCTTTTTTTTATGTTTTAATTTTATCCTTGCAATTACCAAAAACATCAATTTTGATCTTTTTTATAGTTTGAAAATGCTAATATGACTACTTTTTAGTGACTACAATTTAAAAAATGTTAAACTTTTTGCCCTCCCACAACTTAAAATTCTTGGATTTACCAACTTAAGTTCAATTGCTAATATCATAGCATAATAATGATATTCTTGTCCAAATTAAGATTTTGGTGATTTTATTGTTACATGGGGACATGACACAAGTCAATTTGATTCAAGACACAAATAAGAACAAAACATTCATTTGAAAAAAGTACTCTAGGCACTACTTACAATTTTATTTTTATTTTTTTAGCAAAATTATTTGAATTTTTCACAACTGAAACAAACATGATCAGAAAGAAACACAATTATGGGCGGAAAGTGTTATTTGGTTCGGTTGTTTTGTAACCTAGCATGTATCAAATCACCTTCATCCAGCGATCAAACCCCACAAAAATTGGATAGCAAAACAAACATGGGATATGGGCACTTAATGTATATCTCAATATGAGATTTTTCTTGTGATTGAGTTGAGACAAAGTCATGTGATGTTAGAATCCCTTCATTGGTACCCCATGTGGTAAGCTACCCTGGTTATGGTTGTCTACATCAATAATGTCTGCAACATTTTGTATTCAACTACCAATAGAGTGTAGCACAATTGACGTATACTTGAGTCTCTTAAGCATGAGGTCATGTATTTGATTCATGATCGGTGTTTATGGAAGAACACTTGTTGAAAGAGACCATTTTTTTCATTGGATCTCCATACCTCGAATGATTAGTATTTAGCTATTGATTACGGATACCTCAAACAAACCAAAAAAATATTGTATTCAATTAAATGTATATTAGTTTTTTCCTATTAATCAAAAGTGTCTATTTTTTTATGTGATGAAATAGAAAAGATATATTGCAATAAATATATTGTAACACAATTAATAAATACTTAAGCCTCTTATAGCATGTTTGGTTATGCATCCAAATTATCAATCTCGCGTTTTGATGTCAATTTCATCGCAATTTTAATAAGCAATATATTTGAGCTTCATACTAAATGTACGGCTGCGTTCACACGGTTGCTATACCAAACACATGCTTAACCATTTAGTTCAGAGTTCGATCCTTCACGAGTGTGTATGGAAACATACATTAGAATAGCTTAAATTTTTCTTATAAGAAAGTTATGGTAAAATATTTGGATTTTGTGCCCACATAAAATCATTTGAATTGATTGAGACTTAGTAGTATATTGCTAATAAAATCACATAGTTTCTAATCATCATGTGCAGTATAATCTAGTGAATCTAAACCCCTCATCCCACAAATTATATGTGATTCGAGTATGACATCCCCAAGATCCATGTGCTATCTTATGTGTTGACCCCTAGATGGTGGATACTAAACAGTGATCTTAGATTCCTTAGTACATGCATCACCATTGTAAAATATCATCTCAAACACATGTAAAATATCCCACCGTTTACCATTGTAAATTTGATCTTCAACTTGCAACATTTTTTTAATATCAAATTAATTTTTTTTCCCCTTTGTATTGTATCAAATGGTAAAATTAGTTTGAGTAGAAAATATGGAGAAAAAAATGATACAATACAAAGGTAGTATGATTCAATTCCTTTTAAAAAAAGGGAAAGATTCAATAATCTTTGGGTCTTTATCTTTCAAAAAAAAGCTTTTGCTTAATCTCACTCTTGCTATCAATTTTTTCTCCATACTTTGTGTTTAAATTATAACCCTTGTAGTTGAAACTAAACTTTTTAATGATTTTTCTTATAACTTTATGAGTACTGATCACTACATATCATTGAGTTGTATGATTTATATTTTTTTTTGTTACCATGATTCGTCATTTAAGAGATCAAATCACCATTTTTAATACAAAAATATGATTAATATATTTCTCCGGCATTTATTATGCCAAAAGCAAGGATGTTTGATTAATATATTTCATTTTATCTTCTAAAAAAATACAAAAATATGATGGAAGGAGAAAATCCAAGTAATTTTATTAATAGAGGGTTAATCACATGAATAAGTGAAAATAGAGAGATCAAAACCATAATTAAATGTTTTTTAATATGTATAATATACATGCCTAGCCTAATCAAAATTAAGGGGAAAATTCCCTAAAAAAAAGGGGAAATAAAAAAAACATACGAAAAAAATGATCTATGCACCTCATGGATTTCTCAAAAGTCCATCAAATTCATCATATCATAACTCTTGATCATATAAAATATATCATGAGTTACGGTCTGATGAAAATTATATAAAATCTATCATGAATTACAATCCGATGAACATTTTTTTAGATCGGAACGCAGCTTCTAAATCGGCTTATTTCCCAGTTTAAGCAATTTATGGGGCACATATAACAATTCAAAAAAAAAATTGTAACTTTTACAGGCCCAGCCCAATAATCAATCACACAACAAAGGAATCCATTCATCGCTCTCTCCTCTCTGTTTCATCAAATCATCTCTCTCCGTCGACGGCGTTGCTCGGTTACCGTCCACCGCCCACCACCCGCCACCCACCACCACCGTCCCTGCTCAATTTTTAGGTAATTTGTCTTCTCTTGTTAACAGTTTTTTATAATAATCATTGATAGTTCTTATAAATCTTTGATTTATAATGTTTTAGTGTATTTGAGAAATAATTTGTTTGGGATAAGCTTTAGTTTAATGCTTTTAAGTAAATTCTAGTTTAATGTTTTACTTTTAGAGCGGCCGGACCGGAAGTGATTTTGGAGGTGTAGAATTGTTTTTGACATGTTTGGTTGCTTTCGAGTAGAATTGATTAATTCTACTTGAAGCTAGGTAGATTTTAGTTTAATGTTTCAGTGTAGTGAGAAGTAGAGGGATTTTGCCTGTTGTGGTCGGGTCGGGGAGGATCACGGCCGACCCTGATCATCTGCAACCAGGTCTGTGGCTCAAGGCTTCAAAAAAATTTAGGATCCAAAATTATAGTTATAAGTTATATATTTTTAATGCTCATAAATTGTCGCCATGGTTCAACGGAAGAATGTACTTTGTTAGTATGCGTGCGCTCCCTTGTTCAATTCCTGAAATCGTAAAAAGAAGGAAAATGGGGATCAAACGTAGGTTATGACATTCATTAGCCATAAGCATATACTACCCAGCTGTAGTGCTGGATAGTATCATTCGCAGCCCACACATGTACACTGAAAGATGAAACTAAAATCTACTTAAAAGCATTGGACTGAAGCTTGACTCCTAAAAAATTGCTCCTCAAATACACTCAAACATTATAAATCAAAGATTTACAAGAATTGTGAATGATTATTATAAAAAATGGTTAACTATGTTTTTTTTTAAAAGAGCTTGAAGTTGTATTTTGATGTTACTGATTAGAATATGATTCTTTTTTGCCTTAGTTACAAGGATGACTATTTTTTTTTTATGTTATTTACAGTTTAAATATTGGATGGCTCTTTTTAAAAAAATTGTGTTTTATTTTTTAATTAGGGGTCCATTTTTACTATTTGAACATATCTCCAATTTGATTGGGCCGGTCCTGGGGAGGATGACAGCATCACTTATGGAGCTTGATGACGACATTGTCCGCACCATGTCCATAGGAGCCGTTTTTTCCGACTATGTTGGGAAGATATATTCGATTGATTTCCATCGTAAGGATGATTTATTGGTCACAGCTGGTGAGGATGACTCAGTGCGACTCTATGACATTGTTAATGCTAAGTTGTTGAAGACCACTTATCATAAGAAACATGGTACTGATCAAATATGCTTTACTCATCACCCAAGTTCTGTCATATGCTCTTCAAGGTACAATTTGGAGTCTACCGGAGAATCGTTGAGGTATTTATCGATGTATGATAACCGCTGCCTACGATACTTCAAGGGGCATAAACAAAGAGTTGTTTCTCTCTGCATGTCTCCTATCAATGATAGCTTCATGTCTGGTTCTGTCGACCACAGTGTAAGGTTATGGGATCTACGCGTAAATGCATGCCAGGGAATCTTACATGTACGCGGTAGACCTACTGTTGCCTACGACCAACAAGGCCTTGTCTTTGCCGTAGCAATGGAAGGGGGAGCTATTAAGTTGTTTGATTCACGTTCGTATGACAAAGGTCCCTTCGACACTTTTCTTGTTGGTGGTGATACTGCTGAGGTTTGTGATATTAAATTCAGCAATGATGGCAAATCAATGCTTCTGTCTACAACTAATAACAACATATATGTTCTTGATGCATATGGAGGAGATAAGCGCTGCGGATTTAGTTTGGAACCATCTCATGGTAGCTCAATAGAGGCTACATTTACCCCAGACGGGAAGTATGTAGTGGCAGGCTCAGGAGGCGGGACCATGCACGCTTGGAGTATTGACAGGAATCACGAGGTAGCATGTTGGAGCAGCCATATTGGTGTGCCTTCGTGCTTGAAATGGGCTCCTCGCCGAGCCATGTTTGCTGCAGCCTCAACAGTTCTCACGTTTTGGATACCAAACAACGAACCGAATCTGAAAGCTGAAGAATATGGAGGCACAGACGCTGAAGCAGGACTTCAGCCCCATCCCCAGTGAACCAACCCAATATGCATGCTATTCCTCTGAAGCCGTGCTACGATTTCTCTCTTTTGGTGTATCAGGAAATCAACCATGGCCTGAATTTCTCAAGATTCCAAGCTAGTTTGCTTTTGAGGATGCAAATTAGATGTTGTAAATTCCATAAATTTTGACTGTATTGAGCGCTCTTTCATTATCAGACAAATTTATAGATTAAATTAGAAGTTTTAAGTGTTTACTCCAGGTGCTAATTTTATTTAATTAATGTATGAGGTGAGTTGAACTTGGAAAACATCAATGGGTTTAGAAGTTTTAATTGCAAAATATTTAGTTGCTCAGTTTTTCTTGTTCTCTAATATTGATGAATTTGCTTAAAAATGACTTTTTTAAATAGCTAGAAATTCGATATTAACATGAAGTTATATTTTGATGTTATCGACTAGAATGCGATTCTTTTTTATGTTATTTACAATTTAAATAAATAATGGGTTTTTTTTAGTCTCTTGTGCTTTTTTTATTACGGTCTAAATTTTAAGATTAGAGCAGGGAACTCAAATTGTTCAAGACAATCCTGATTGTCAACGTAGATTGGTTGGTAAGGAGTTGACTCATATCTTGCGGATGTGAGTACAACTTCGTCTGCCAACTTCGGAATTTCGTTAGTGAGAAACTCTATAAATCTTGAGATTTACTCTGAATTTGTTGAGCCTCCCTTACCCAACTCTCCTAAACTTATTCTATAAAAATCAAGTATTGAATTCCTATATACTTAACCTGTTGCTGTGTCTCATTCATAACTAAGTGTATAAATCATCAAAAGACAGGTAACATGTTACATACAATTATTTCCTATGTATCTAGTCAAGAATCTAAACTAAATACATAAATTATTTAATGTATCTAAAAAATTAATTGTCTCTTGTAAATAGGACCGGAGAGAGTATTTTATTAATGACAACTTGTATCATGTATGATTGTACTATTTAATCAATGTGAACTTTTCCTATGTATTTTGGTTATTTCTGAAATTTTAGTCCATGGTCACTTATGCCATGTATTTTAGTCGATGATGGTTCAATGTCATTGTAGAATTGAAGTGTTGTGATATTCTAAATAATATAAATGTTTTAGCAAGATTTTTTTTTTTTTTTATGAATTACAATTTGTCCCATATACTAAAGTTAGTTTAGTTAGTGAAAACTTATCCCATGCATTTGAGTTAATTTTGAAATTTCAGTCAATGCCCGCTTCTCTCATGCATTTTATTTATTTACGATATTATAGACAATGGTCATTTATCCGTGCATTTTAGTTGATGATGATTCAATATCATTTTAAAATCGAAGTGGTGTGATATTCTAAATAGTATAAACTCTCTATCACAAACTACTTTATAAATGACAACTTATCATGTATATCAAAGTTAGTTTAGTCAATGACAACTTATCTCTGAAGTATTTTGGTTATTTCTAAAATTTTCATTAATAGTCACTTATCTCATGTATTTTAGTTGACGAAGGTTCAATATCATCGTAGAGTTAAAGTGAGGTGATATTTTAAATAGTAAAAATGTTTTAGCAGGATGGCCTCACACTCCATTCCATCATCACCATCTTCATCCAAAAGATCTTCCAACAAACCCTAGCCGCCGTTTTAAATCCGTTTTGGACCGCCTTTGGCCTTGTTACCCTCACAATCTCTATCTCCTGCAGCCGCCACTGTTATGGTCTGTAATTTCTAATTTCTGGGCTGCTGTATAAATAAAGGTATCTTATGTCTCTATTAACCTCTTTTACTTTCACTTCATCAATTCTGCCATTTTACTTTAGTTTTGATCAGAGTTTTAATTTTATTTATAGATGCAAATTCGATTTTCTCTCTAACATTTGTAGTGAAAAATAATAATAGTTTGTTTAAAATGTTGAAGATAATTAGTTGTGGAAAGGTGGTAAATATATCTATGTAAAAGACCATATAGAAAATATAGTTGGCATTCAAAGTTGAGATGTAAGGGGTGTACCTTTTCTTAGGGCAAAGTAACCAAACCAGCATAAAATTTTACTTAGATTAGATCATATTAGTTAGGTGATGTCATTTAGTCAAGTAAAGTAATATTTAGACCTTATTTACCCCTCAAATAGGGACGTGGCCAAATAAATGCGTGGGTTAGTTTTAGATTTTCCACAACATCTTTTCTTATATTAAGAAGGATAGGTTATACATAAGCACTTATGTTGATAAGCGCTTAATTAAGTTGTTTATCCAAACAACTTATGTTAGACTGTTACTGTTTTGTCCATGGTAGGTTGAGGAGTGTGTTTATAAACTACCCTTCGGGTCTGTTTGGATTGAGTTATTTGAGTTTATCCATTGACATGAAAACTAGTGAGATTATTTAGGAGAGCTTAGGAAAACAGCGTATCACAGATCCATAAGTTATTTTCAACTGATTTCCATAAGCTCTTCGAGATAGCTTATAAAAATAAGTTATAGCTTATATGAAATCAGTTAGATTTTTATTTTCTCTTTTGTTATAGAAATAGTTTATATGTAAACACTTATATGACAAAGGTTTATACTATAGGCGTTTAATTAAGTTACTTATCCAAACAGGGTCTTATTCTTGATTTCCAGCAAATGTGAGGCATGCTTCTATGATTCTTATATTAATACTTGTTATAATATTGCTTGATCTGCAATTTAATTGTTTTTAAATTTTTTAGCTGATAACAGACATTCTAGAAGCCTCTTATTCTCATGTTTTTTTGCATTATATAGTAGAATTTGTTCTGACATTAGTCCACTGTATCGTTTTTTTGAGCTATTGTCTGTTTTGTGATTTGTGTAAGTCTTCACGGTTTTGTCATGTGAAGCACATACACGACACTGACATTGAATGGTTGACACCCGTAATAATTTGAGAAATGGAATGATTGAATGTAACCACATGTGTCGGTAACACCGCACGTGTGAGACATTGGACACACCTTCAATCTAATGTGTCGGTGCTACATATATTTTGTCTGCCTCAGTGAGTTGAGGAGAGTGTGTGTTTATAAGCTATCCTTAGCCTTGATTCTCAAACAATTTGAGATTTTTTTTTGTTTGTTAGTATAATTCATTTTGGCTTGTTCAAAAAAATAAAATAAAGCAAATTGAGATTTTTTTGATATACCGGTTAATCAATGGTAAATTGATAAGTTTCATTGCAAGATATTGTAGAATATTTAAGGTATATGTACTTTGATTGATGACAATCAATCTCATGAGCTATTAATAGATACAAGTTCAACTCATTAAAGCATTGTTTTATTTTCTTCTTTTCTGATACGTTTATATTTTGTATACAATGGCTAATTTTCTGTGAAATGTTAATGTTCTTTGAGTATAATAACAAGCATAGAGACAAAAGTTATTCATTTTGAAACAAATTGATGTTGATGATGTATATTTAAAAACGTTTTGATAACCAAGTCAAGTTTTTTTATTTTTTATTTTTTATTAATAGCCTTCAAACACTGGCTTGATTATAAACTGTGGAGCTAGTAATCGGTTATCAATTTAGTTACATAAAATGATTACTCAATGCATGCTTCTATGATTCATGGATTGATTGATAGTGGGTGTCATGTTCCTCAATGTGCATATTCTTTGTTTTATTTTGGCTGATAATAAAAAACTTTCTATAACCCTCTTCTGCTAATGTTTCTTGCATTATCAAATACAATTTGTTTCGACCTCAAGTCCGATGCACTGTTTTTATGAAGTATTGTCCGCTTTGTGTCTTATTTAAGCCTCCACGGTTTCGTCCGCCTCGCTGTGTTGATGAAAGTGTGTCTTTATAAATTACCTTTTCTTCTTTTCTATCAAAATGTAGTTCTAAATTGCAGTCTGCAACTGTAGTTTCTGCCACAATATAACGATTTTAGAGGTCTCTGCAACAGCAGTTGCAGCCACATCAACAGTATTTGCTTGCATTTTACCGAAATATATAGGTCCGCAGTGTAACCAGAACCACAATTTAAAAACATACATGTCAATGTTCTTGAGTATCGTAAGAAGAAGCATAAAGAGAAAAGGTTTTTCGTTTTGAAACAAATTGCTGATGTATATATATATATATAAAACTTTTGCAGGTTTTAGTTGGTTATGATTGACTAGCAAAAATTTGAATCTGAAATGACTATTCTTTCTCTGTTGCCAACAAACTATTCAGGTTTTTTTCTAACTACATTGGTTTGTTCTGCACATGAATGCTAATTTCGCTTCCTGTTTAACTTCATTTTTCTTGATATTTTGTAGGATTCCTTCATCAAGGTACTCCTCTTCTGCAATTGAAGTTTTCAGCGACTGTTGGTTATCTCAGAGATGGTTCTATTACACCACAAACGGTAAGTATTTCCTCATCACTCTTTATCTGTCCCTCCTTCACTTATGGGTCTGCGAATGTGTTTCTAGTGCTTATTTATCATTTGAGATTACCTACTTTGTATTGGCAGATTTGTAGAGCGAAGATAAAACAAAAATACTCAAACCATATCAGCACCAAATTTTCGACGTCTGCTTCAAGAAATGACCATTATAATATAAGCTATGATGATTCGCCTGAGGAGCCCTTTTTGCTAGCTTTGATCAAAGAATCCTTATGGTATCTGTGAAACTTCAGTTTGTCCTCAAAATGCAATAGTTTAGTTAATCACTCACTTGTTCCCTATTTATTGAATATAATGAAAAAAATACAAATCACTCGGTCCCAAAACTCTAACGACGATCGATGATGCCTCTAGAAAGTAGAAGCAGACCATCTTCCTCATCCTTACAACAGAGACGGTGATCTAACCAGGGTCAAGTTACCCTCTCAGTTGTGAGGGTGAGGAGAACCTCCTCAATATAACAAGGAGAAACATGAGTTGAATTTTGAGACATGCATAGTGGTTTACCTTTCTTTTTGTTGAACTGGCACTGGTCAAGTTACCATCTTAGTTGTGTCTCACGAGGAAACCCTCGAGTTTCTCCTATTGAGAGGTATTGTCGATTGCCATTAGTGTTCTGAGTGGTTTTTAAGTATCGGTCTATGATGAACCATCGAGGAATTTGCCCAAATCAGTAAATAACTCTATTGCTTTTATTGGATTTTACAGAAAAAATCAATCGTATTTACAAACATCAATCTGTTGTTTTTTTCAGGGGTTTAAAATCTTTATTTGCATTTTTGATTGAGCAACCAAGCCAGCTGAAGTACGTAGAGTGGCCAAGCTTTAGTAATACTGTATGTCTCATAATCTCATTAGTTTATTGTTGTTTTTAGTTACAAATCATGATGTGTTAGAGTTTATAATAACAATGTGTTGAATGGTTACTTATATATCTTAATCAATCCTTGGCAGCTGAGGACTGCAACACTCACTCTTGTTATTGTTGCATTTCTTCTTGTTGCTTTATCATCTGTTGATTCGGCTCTCAGCTACATTTTGAATTTAGCTCTTCGGAAGAGTACATAACTTTGCAGCTCTGCTCGCGTTACCATTAATATGTAAGCAGTTTTCTTCTGATGATTGTAATCTCTTTAGGTCCATCCTTGTTAGCATGTAACTATTGACTCCCATTGTGAACTTGAAACGATTAAACTATTCAAGTAGCTTTTTTTATCAAATAGGTGAAGAAATTGGTTGCATTGTGTGGAATTTAACATAATTTCATGGATGAAACTGGATGCAGAAATATATATTTGAGCATAACAATAGGAACCAAAGGGTTTGAAGAATTTTGTTGCATTGCATGAATTTTGCTGGTTAGATAATTTTAGAATTATAGTAGTCCTTCAGAATTCAGGTATGCAGCATTGAGAGGATACTCCTTCAATGCCTTTATAAACTTGCATTTCCTTTTGCAAGGGTATGAATGAAAAATGAGAAATTAGTCTTTTCTTCTTAGGAGGCTTCTCTACCCTCAAAGTAGAGTAAATAATATTTCCCAACCATACAGAACTCTGTATATTGGAGGATAACATAATTGCATGTAATCTTGTTATCAATGGCATCGCGTCTGGCGAAGAAATTAATTGCATTGGAGAATGATTAAAATATTAGTTATATGGATAAGTGATGGAATTTGAGAATGGTTAAATCTCGTAATCTCCTTTTTGTGTATGGATAGCCGATACTTATTCCTAATATTTTGTGATTATACTCTCATTTCTTGTTAGATGGCATCATGAACTTCAAAATAACTGAAATCTAGACTCAGAACAGAACTTAAGTTTTGGTATCAAAAACATGTAAAGCAGATTTTCGAAAAAAAAAACATGTAAAGCAATTTCTATGCTTTACTTCAACTCACTTGCCCCAAAGAGGAATAGTAACTTTTGGAAGAGCAAAAAAAAGAATTGAACATTGTCGGATGATACAAGCATGGTTGTCAAATTTCAGTTTACTCAAAGAATAATGAGTCTACCTTATATAATGGTAATTTCAACTTGAGCATACCTAAAATGATACTGGTTAAGAACAATTCAATTAGCAGTGCACAAAACTCTGATCTCAATTTTAATGCTCGACTCCACATATGCATCTTAAATCCTAAATGACAGTCTATTTGCAAAGGAGGTAAACGATACTTTGTTGAATTTCAACTCTGTAGTTCTTAGTCTCAACTAAATATTTTCTAGCATAAACATAATAGAAAAGACTGATTATTTTCCCTCTCCGTGATTCTTATGAACCGTTCTAATCCGGATTTACCCATCCGGGCGGGGGGTGGGGGGAGTGTTTTCCCAGATTTACCCGTTCGCATGTGAGAAAAAAATTGTTTTTTCTCCGGGGTTGGGATTAATTTGATGAGCTGACACCGAGCTAGATAAACCTCTTCAACCTTCCTAAATTCTTAGGAACCTTATCCCTAATGTCGGACAATGAAATGTTCTTTGTGATCTATCAAAGGTCAAGGTGGCTCTGAGCCCTTTACAACCACGACAAGCAAGTTAGAACTCTAAATCACGAACAATGGAGTTTAAGTAGAAGAGTCCAATGTTTTAAGACTCTAAATCACGAGCTTGTAACCTTCTATTCTATGTGTTTCTAGGAAAAAAATTGTAATAAATGACATCACTTAACTTGAATACACTTCATAAAGTACTTGGCATTCAGCTTGCAACATATTCAATAACATCTTGACCAAAACAAGATTGAAAAAGTCACTATGGCGAACACCTTGAAACAACTAATTTTATTGAATAACCGCGTCTCCAGGCACAAGAAATACCCGGAAACGTGCAACAAGTACAGCAAAACAGCCGCAGTGGTAGGAACACAAACTAGAAAAAACACCTGCAATAGCAACCCAATAACAAGGAAAAACCATAACAGTAACAAGAACATAACCAAAACCAAGCTAGATGAAACTAGCAGGAGACTCCAAATCCATAAAAAATAAAAATAAAAAAAAACAGCAGAAAACCAGAATACAATAGTGCACATGAACGACACCCCCAAGCAGAAAATCACCGTATAGACCCAAGGTTTCCAACACCATTCATAGTAGAGGCAAGATGATTTTGCCTCTCAACTCGAAAACCACCGCCATGCTAAAACCTTTATCTTTTCTACCACTTTCTCCACGGTCTCCACTAGGTTATTGAATAGGTGATCATTCCTCGATATTAACTTTTAATATTTGCATTGCATTTATTCACAACAAAATTTTAATAATGATACAAATGGACAAATTCCATCCAGTATGGGGGTGGAGGAGAAACTCTCCTAATTGTTGGTTGTATTTACAAAATTTGGGCACCCTTTTGTTACAAACTGTTCTTGTGTGCCCAAACCCTAGGTGGGCTGTATTAACTTGGCTTGTGCTAATGGGATGGCCATACTTTGAATTTTGCTCTTCCCCATGCACAAAACACTCGCGCCCTGCAGCCATGCCTAAATACCCCTGCGTTAGTTAACTAACGCACGTGTAAAACTATGCGTTAGTTAACTAACGCTGCGACACTTAACATGCGCATGTGTAAAACATGGCGTGCGTTAACCCACGCACAGTGTTAACACATGCGTGAGTTAACTCACGCCCAATTTTTGCAGAAAACCAGAAGAGGCAGAAACCTCTCTTTTCCCTAAATTTTCAATCCTTCTTTCATACATTCATTCAGTCATTTGCATACATTTATCATCATTCATTCAAGCTTTGTTTCAATCAAGCATTAACTCATAATTATATCAGGAAAAATAACAGAATAAAATAACGAATAATGTCATAAAAAACACCAAAAAGCGCAAATGTAATAGGATTACAACCAAATCCAACAAAATGTCATAAAAAAAAACTACACAAGTCATACTGGTCCATCTCGTGGACTCCTACTTCTCCTCCGCGGAGCCGGCATCTGCTCCAGCATGCTCCACTCAGATTGTATGCCCTGCATCAAGCGAATAACCTCCTTTGGATTATGAAACACAACAGGATGCGCCATTGCACCTTCCACTCTATCTTTGATGTTGCTGATGATCTGGTATGGGTCGGGAGGATGTCTGGTCCACTGCTGCTCAACAAGAACCTCCTCGTAAGGAGGGACAGGACGAGAAGGGGCATCAACTGCGTAGTCAGGAATGGTCGCAGGGGGGTTCACATTTGGATGTGATACTCTAACGAACCATCTCAAGTACCCCCTAGTATTGAGCCCACGACTCGTTATCCGAAATCGGATGACCCCTTTGTTGATGGCTGAGGACATGTAGAGCAAACTCCGTGAAGGCTTGGGCCACATCATCTACCGCAAGAGCCTCAATGTCTGTATGAGGCCTAGGTCGTGTCCGGACATACCTGTACTGCCTAAGAACCCGCTCTGGCAAGTGACGGACCATCTTGCCTCTGCTGGCCACGATCCATCCGGAGTACCAGCATATGTCCTGAAAGGGCATGATGTGTCGTCGTCTCTCGTACGGCCTCCATGTGACATGAGAATGGTCCAATGAATCAATGATATCTCTGTAGTGTCCAGGATTAGAAAAGTCCTTGGGAGGTTTCCATTGACTCACAAGAGGGGAAACAGTAGGGTCGTAGTCCTCATCATCAATCCTCGGAATGATGTTCGAGAAGTGCGCCGAAGTCCATCCCTGCAAACATAAAGAAACAAATTTATATCAACACAAGTATTATACAAACAACTATACATTTACGATTCAATAAGTAAAAAAGAAGAAAAACAAATATTACCACAAGTAAGGTCATGTAACCACCACAGAGGCCACAGATGAGTCGGAGGTAAGAGATAGCTGCTCGTATAGGAAAGCAAGTCCCATCACACCCCATGACCAGCTGTCCAACTCGTCCATATCTTGTAGCGCAAGCAACCACAACAGATTAATATTTTTGATGTTCTTGCCGGCAAAAATGGTCCAGACAAGCAAGAGCAACAGAAACGCCTTAATACAGGCCAACCTAACATGAGCTCGCTCGTGTTGCTCCTCTTGTGTGTAAATCTCAAGCAGTTGATTATACCTATTCAAGATCTCCTCGTAGCGCCTCTTCAGTACACCAAAACTAACATGAGCAGCACCCTGTCTTGCCACCTCCTTAGCGGCAACCTCCTCTGTAAAAAGTAGGTCCACCTGCATCATCTCTATCCCCTCATCACGGGTTAACTCTCTATCAGGAAGGAGCCTCCCAGTGATGGTCATCTCCTCAACAGGTAGATGGAAGTTGTTGGTCTCCTCATGTCATCTCTCTAACATCGCACAAACAAGCCCGTGAGAGCTGTTCTCGTACCCACTAGTCAGGAGGGGAGTAAGACCAGACATATTCACTTCTGACCAAAACAAGTCATTTTGTTCACCCGGTTGAGGGATTGTCAGGTTTTTAAGGCTCAACTTCTTCCCGTGCGAGATACCTTTCACCCTATGTTTTTTCCGAAACTGAAATACAAAAACAAAAAACAACAAACAACATCGTTAAATAAATAATAAGTAAAATAAACATTAAATATATTCTAACATAAATTTTAATTCTCACATTAAATAAGTAAAATAATAATTAGAATAAGTTGTATAAATAGTAAAAGAAGTAAAATAAACATTAAAATATACTTACATCGGCATCGACCCATATCCTGCATGCCACATGTCCACCAAAGCGAGGTAAAAGCGTGAGGTCAGAAGGCCCTCCCTGCATAGTCGTCTGGTCCGGCCTCGTACACCACCCTCAGCACCCCTTGAAAACGACCCCCACCAACATGCTGTTGATGCTCCTCAACATCATCCTGCTGCTAAGGCTCCTCAATATCAGGCTGCTCCTGCTCAATATCAGGCTGCTCATGATGATCCTCATACTGATGCTGCTGATACGCATCAAACTGATACTGGTGAGGTTGAGGCTCCTCAAAATGATACGTCTGATCTTGCGGCTGCTGATACACCTGATAACCCTGTTGATACTGCGTCGGGTCCACCGTCTGGGATAGACCCATATGGGACGATGATCCCCCTGCAGCATCAACTCTAGCAAGTCTCGTGCCCCCACCTCTCCCTCGACCAGTCATAGGAGGGTGTAATGCTTGTTTCTCCCTCCGTAAACTACCAGTAGGGGCAAGCCTCCCTGCCCTATGTCTGTCACTCCTATCCTGAGGCGGCTCAGGCGGTCTCTGAGACGTATTCCTCCGAGACATATCTGCACAACAATTCCAAAAATTGAACAACAACAACACTTATAATCAAGAACAACACTTATAATCAACAACAACAATTCAATCTGTAAACTACAATTCAATCCGCAAACTACCACATTGTCCTGAAACTAACTATAATCAACATTAGCAAATATATCTCTAACTAATTTAATCATTAACAATCCAACAAACAAAAAAAAATATCATTGAGACATTTTATCAAACTCATACAGTGCAATCTTCAGACAACCAAGAAATCTAACAATTTCTAAATCATAGACTACCACATTGTACCTTAAACAACATCTAAAATACAATTCCTAACTTAATTCATCACTAACAATCATCAAAACTAACATGCAAGCCAAATTTCTAAAAACCTAAAAATATCTAATTTCTTCAAAAAAAATCACAAAATTTGAACAAAAATTAAGCAATGATGTAGAATAAGCAACACTTACTTGTTCAATTGTGTGATGTGATGGTGATTTGCTTCAGTTTGGTGAAATTCGCACTTGGAGGGGGAAAATCGTATTTTTGTGAAGTTTGAAAGTGAGAGTGTTGTGTTTCTGTTTTGCTGTATATACACTTAAGTCACGTTGTGTGACTTAACTAACGCGGCGTGACTTAAGTGGCGCAAAATCAGAAGGTGCGTTAGTTAAGTCACGCATCGTGACTTAACTAACGCAGAGGTATATTTGGATATCATGCTGGGCGCGAGTGTTTTGTGTAGGGGAAAGAGCAGAAATCCATTACTTTTCCCACCGCGCCCTATTCGGATTCTAAAATCTGAACTGCATAGGGAGTGTGAGAAACTCATAGGGTGGGAAAAGAAACAGTTTAATGGGACTAGTATCGCTATATTTTGGAACATTTTTTAGAGAGCTCTAATGTCACAACATATTAGTCTTTAATGTTATTTAATCAACCACTTCGTCCATAAGCTATTTTAGAGTTTCATTAAATGTTTATTTTAGCCACCAACGTGTGACACAAGTGGTAGATGCTTGGGTCCCTTCACCATTTGGTCTTGATTTCAATCTCTTGGATTAGTCTCTACAATTAAGTGCGGGAATACCTTGGTTTAAAAAAAATGCTTATTTTAAAATTTGATGTAGAGAATAAAAATAAGTACATAACTTATACAACCTCCTTGACTCGATTTTTTAAACACATACAATTAAAAATCTGCATTTCAATGCAATAAATTTGGCCAAAGATTATGAATTGTTCCTTCACTCAAATACTGGTTGAGTTATCCATCCCTTCATATGTCTATTTCTGCATATCAAGCTTTGAATTTGCAGTGACCTTTCATGCTAAAGTCAACTATTTCCTAGTCTTCATAACTAGTAATGTGAATAGAACTACTAGACTTGAAACCTGTGGTAATAAGGTTACCTGCTACCTTACCCTATTATAGATTATGATTCTCTTAGGCCAATAACCTTTTTCAGCATAGTATATAGTATTATGATTATGAAATCACTAAAAATGATTTAAATCAAATGGCCTATTTGATGATTTGATTTTTACAGAACATGATGGCATTCTCAAATTCATTTAGTAACAAGATATTCACATAAATATGTTACTATATATGCTTATTTATAGTGCAATTGCATTATTAAATAAACAAGATATCCTTGCATAAGTTGCATTATTTTTCAATATAAATGACATCATTTTCACTCATGTCATATATATAATTTCAATTTACAAATATAAATGAATTCTTAATTCTACTGTTACAATAAAATTTATTTGCTCCATCATCAATGGTCTTCTAGTCTCTCTGAAGTCCAAAATCCAAATGCTCCTCAGCCTTGACTGAAACCAAAGACATTAACATTCATCATTAAGACATTAACCATCCCCCTCATGAAATATACTTGTTAGGAAAGTTTAAAAAACTGGACCGGAAGGTTATACCGACACAATATACGGTTCAGTTATTTGAGCGGTTGGCCGCAATTTCATCTCGATTCGTGTGATTTATTGTCATTGAACCATGACTCAAAGATCTACCAGTTCAATGTTCGGTTCGGTTTCTAAAACATTACTTGCTAGACATTGAAAGATTTTTCATTTAAGTTACATAAGGGAGGTCCTTAAAAAAAACTTGTTATATGGTTAAGGAAACTCATCAAATACAAAACCCTACACAGATTTGGATCCCATGATGATGAGTTAACATACAAAGCATGAAATTCAAACAGTGATTGATTCATAAAAAGCTAACTCAAATATCATATAATCCAAAACCAAAAAAGCATAATAGCCATATCAATAGCTTTACACAGAATATCATGTTGAGTCAAGTAAACTGTGCAATAGATGGTTCAATTGATAGTTTATGAAATGTATGAAACTTTGTCAGTAATGTGTACATTGAATAAAGTTTTGTCAGTTTGGTAACTTTTTTGTACAAAATTGAAATAAAGACTTTTGTGAAATGTTTTAATTATTACTAGTACTTTTATTAACCAAAATAGATCAAAATTATGTTTGAATTTTGAAGAAATGTGTGAAGTCATCCTAATTTAAGTCTTAACCATATTAATTTTCCAAATAGAAACAAGTAATATATGAAGCTATATTCATGTGCCATTTACAATTGTAACACTATTAAACAAGGAAAGTAGAAAAACAAACCTAATCTTAACATAACCAAATTCATTTTCTCAATCAATTGTAATAATGTAGTCAATATAAATCAAATTCAAACTTGTCAAGTAAAATCTCTTAACTATATCACTTACTCAAACGGCTGAGATCGTTTAACTGTGTGAACGCGTCGGTCTCGTATCGCGGATCAAAGTAAACACACAGATCTTTTCCTTACCATACAAATTCTGCTCTTCATACACAAAGGTTCAGTATCAAAACAAATATAGTTAAAGTCATTTATTCATATGACGTTATGGCCAAACAAATCTACAAGACTAGGACCAACTTTTTGAAAATAATAATGAATAAAAAATGACTATGACACTGACCTCAAATGTTAAGTATGCCTTGAAAGTTGTACAATTTGTTAACCAAAAGGAAAGTTTGTTACTCCTTCTGTACTCATAAAAAGTGGTAAGTGGCACACATGCATTTGCTTATGTTGTCAGCACATATCTAAATTTCTCTGGCAAAAGTGGACATTGTTATCATTTATCGTCAATCATGTTCATGGTTTTGTTGAGTCATCCTATTTACTTCATTCACTTTTTGGGCCCCACAATCAATCATGCAATATAGAATGTGTTAAATGAAAACACCATAGCATATGGGGACACATTCCAAAAAAGTGACAAAAGCTAACATTATCATGATTGTGCTATGTGTATATTTATTTATCTGTCTTACAAAGTCTAAGGTATGGGATAAAAAGACAATAAAAAAATTAAAAAGTGTAATTCTAATATATTGTCATGAGTAAAAAGAAATCACACTCAATACATCATAATCAATCATATATGTAGTTTTAAAGTAGTTATGATTAAAGTCAAATATTTAAATAATCTGACAATTACAATTGATTGATAACAAAAGTTAAGATTACTGATTATATAAATTTGGTGTGTGTTTAATATCACGATGGATTAAATTTTAAAAAATTATGGTTACTCGATTCTTCCCATGTCTTTGTGGGCTACAAACATGCATTAAAATAAAATGGGTGCGACTCATCGTCTCCATTTTGTTGCTATGCTTCCCCACCCTATTCATCAAAATCCTTCTTCTAGTAAGGTTTTTTTTGCCAACAAACCTTACTAGAAGTTAATCTTCCGATAAAGTTATTATCCGAAAATGAATGATACAAAGGACCAGAAGAGCAATTTTCAAAGAAAATTTGTTGAATAGGGAAAACCATGTGGTCCAATGGGCTTGTATAAAATGAGACAAGTGTAAATTGAACTCTTCATCTTGTTGGCCCACAAGTGAGGTCCAAAGTGATGAGCCACCATGCCTTGGGGAGCAAGAACTGACTTAAGGAACAATCCCTAATAACGAAAGCCATGTTATTGATAGAGACATGCATCAATATATTGCATATAGTAGTAAATGATAAAGAGAGGCATCAAAAGCAGTTCCGTGTCCACAATAATAATTATTATCATCATGATTTGTTACTTGCTATAACTAGTCAATATCTTTCGTTTTCAATATCCACCACCTCACTTTTCTCTATTCTTTGCTAACTCAAACACGCACCCCCATCAACTCCAATTTTGTTAAATCAACTTGACTTTGTCTAATGTATATAAATAAGTTAGGCTTGGTCCCTGCAAATATCTGACGTTTTGGTTTTAGTCCCTGTAAAAATATTTTTTTGGTTTTAGTCCCTGTAAATATATAAAATTTGGTTTTGGTCCTTGGTATTTTGTTTTAATCCTTGTAAAATTATTTCATATTGAAATTGGTCCCTATAATATTCATTTTAGTCCTCACTTTGAGGGACTAAAATCAAATATTC
>Ga0315914_1004481_pt1 | contig 20876 bp, 9 predicted proteins | sample MpolenodulesMG_FD_203920 | JGI IMG/M metagenome (GOLD analysis project Ga0315914, IMG submission 203920) | Medicago polymorpha root nodule microbial communities from Los Angeles, California, United States - elongated nodules | ecosystem: Host-associated > Plants > Roots > Nodule | place: USA... | reverse complement strand
TTGTTGAGGGGGTTGATAATGATATGTCATGTTATTTGGTTTGATAATTGTCATGATATAAGAACTTTCATTGATAGTTAAAGGAGCAACCGAATTATTCGGTAAGGAAATGCTAAAATGAGCGCAAATTGTTGGATAATGCATTACAACATTACCATTGAAGCTTAAAAAAACTCTTTTTTTATTAAAAAAAACATGATTCACTACGGGGACGGGGATGAGACGGGAATACCCGAACCCATTGGGGACGAGGATGGGATTTAATTTCTCGTCCCCGTTGGGTATGGGTAGGGTAACGGGTAAGTATATGGGAGTAGGGGATGGGGATGGGGAAGGCAAAACCCGTCCCCACCCCCGCCCCATTGTTGTTCCTATTTGGAAGGAGCGGAATAAACGCGCTTTTCATCAACAGGTGGCTGATTTCTACAGCTTAGCAGACTCTGACAAATTGCTATCTTTTCAATGGCCTAAGGCTAACATGTCCACCTTCGTTTATAGCTATTACGACTGGTGGAACCACCCTTTGTACTGTATGGGTGTCATGATGTAATCTTCAAGTTTTTGTTTTTCATTTGGAGTGCGTTGTTGATGCACCTGTAACTTGACATTGTATCTTTGTTGGTGGCTCACTCTGCATGCCTTGTGCGAGTGGAGTCATTTTGGCTTGTTCAAAAAAAAAGAGGTCATTTAGAAGAGTTGTCAATAGTTTAAGAAACATTTTGTATTGTTTTCATTCAAGTTGTTGTAATTCAGTTTTATCCTAAATCATCCAACTTCATGGGTTAGTTTATCTTATTCAAAAATAACAACAAAAAAAAATAGTTTATTTTCATTGTTTCTAGTTTTCAAGATAATATCTAGTCTAGAGTTAGTTTGTTTTATTTTTATTTAATATAAAACCAAAAAGAAATATCATCTGGAATACAAATTTGTAGAGGTGTTCGCGGTGCAGTTTTGAGGCAAAATGTCATCTGATCCAAAATAAAAATAACACGCGGTATAGTTTGGATGAGTATTCTAAAAAAATCTGAAAAGATCTGATCCAAATATATGTAGTTTAATTTAGATCGATTTTAAGATATCCAAAATGCAAAATATATTTTTTTAATTTACTTTTTATTAATATTAATTTACACAAACACGGTAAAATAATAGGTTTTTTTGGTGGTGGTCGGGGTTTGAACCTCAGACCTTGCATATATTATGCATTGTCCATACCAACTGAGTTAAGCTCACGAGGATAAATAATAGGTTTGATACAAAATATATTATGAAGTTAAAATTACAGTATGAAAACTATCGATTATTTTTTAAACATATGAAGTAATAATAATTAGATTAAATTAGTGCAATATATAACATTAAACCCAACAAGCAACATAATAATATAATGTATAATACTAAAAAAATAATAAATAAGTATTAATATTTACTTTTTCGATTCGGTTTAAAAAAAGTGATCTGAAATCTAATCTGATCTTAGCGTTTTTACAAAACAACATCCAAACATATCAAAAAATATTTGACTTGATCTCTAATTTAATTTTTCCTCTTTTTTCTACTATGTTGTGAAACCTTTCCCATGCACACAAACACTAATATAAGCGACACCACAACAAAATAAAAACATTAATCAGCAATGATATTTCTACCTATCATAATTTTTAATTTATTTATGCATAAAAAAGTAGCAATAACAATACATACAAACATGTTTCCTCTAAAAAAAAACAAGACATACAAACATGAAATTGGTCATCACTCATCGATCACTAGTATCACTAGTGAGATTGATAAACCTTTATTATACAAGTCTAGATAGACCAACTCACTTCAGATGGTGGCTTCTGAAGGCTGCATTGGAACCCACATAAGATGGTTCACAGGTAAGAAGTGACAAACTGGAGTGTTCTTCCCAGCCGTAACCCTAAGCTGCCTAAATACAATATGATCTGCGTTCCAATCAGATGTGTCCAAATGGCAAATTCCAACAGCTTCCATTTTATCTCCATTTGCATCACCAACAAGTGACACCTTGAACACTCTAGTCCCTGTAGCTATGTAATGACAAAAGTAAATGGCATATGGATATGAGAGGGGATGACAAGCTACCCATTTGGGAGCATCAATATCATGTGATACTTCCAAAATGGTGTAATTTTGTAAAGGGGTGGCTGTCGGTGAGGGTTTGGTGGTGGTGAGAATATTATGTTTCGCGTATGAACCAAGGATTGTGTCAACAAATTCGAGCATGGACTCTAGAGAGTTTACACAAGTCAAAGTCTCCCCTGTAATGGTTTCCGCTTCACACTGTTCAAGTGATCCTAACATGGATTTAGCTTGAGGAGAATCTTCAGGTATTGAGAAGAGTTGAAAAACACTTGGGAGTTGTGACATTGCAAGAGGAATTGAGTCAGCCTCTTTTTTTGAGAGGAAAGGTGAAACCTCTTGGACGGGAAATTGAAGGGTCATTACATTTCCGACATAAAGATCGTCCAAATTGAAAAATCCTACCTTGAAAGCTTCTGTGCGATCCAAGTTAGGAGACGGGTGGCCTTCTAGATCTTTTGAGTTGGTAGATGGGGGGCCTTTTGGATCATTTCCAGCAGATACGTATCCTATAAGGTAATCTACTTGCTTTGCATCTTGTTTACCATAGGCAGTTGTGTAATCTCCATTGGATTCTTGTTGTTTGGCTTGATGTTTACCATATTGAGTAATGTAAGGTCCATTGGTTTCCAATTGTTTGGCTTCATGTTTACCATAGGCAGTTATGTAAGGTTCATTGGATTCATGAATATGGCTCTTGTACCCAGTAGTGTAATCTAGGTTCTTGGCTTCATGTTTACCATATTGAGTTATGTAAGGTCCATTGGAATCTGATTGTTTGACTTGATGTCTACCATAGGCAGTTATGTACCCGGTAGTGTAATCTGGGTTCTTGGCTTCATGTTTACCATATTGAGTTATGTAAGGTCCATTGGAATCTGATTGTTTGACTTGATGTCTACCATAGGCGGTTATGTACCCGGTAGTGTAATCTGGGTTCTTGGCTTCGTGTTTGAAATATTGAGTCATGTAAGGTTTATCGTTCGAGTCCACTTGATCTTGATCTCGCAACTCTACCTTCAAGTCTCTAGCATTGATATCTTGGCCAATCTACAATGACGACAATGAAAATATAAATTGAATGACTTTTTAAAAAAACAAACTAAAATATTAATCCCCTCAAAAAAATATTAATGTCCCAATTGATTATCCAAGTTGATATACTATTATCCATGTTGATTATCCAAGAAGAAGAAAATTAACTGCAAGGACCTTTAACCAAGAAGAAGAAAAATAAAATATTGACAACCTAAAGTTTTATAGAATATTGATATCAGCAAAATTAATACGAGATTCAAAATAACTATGAAATAATTAAATTTCTTAAAATATAGCAATAAATGATTATATACAATGGTTAGGTAGAGGAAATTTTACGAGGGCAAAATGTAAAGAAAAAAATAACACATATCCGTAAAGTTAATATATTAAATTTAACTAATAAGGAAAAAAAATTGTCTAATAGAAACGTAAATTAAAGCAGTACAAATGAAATAAAAACCAACGATAACTACTTAGAAAGGTCGAGCTCGATGATATTTCAAAAAGTTAAAATCGTTTATAATAATATTGTATTAGTTAATTGTATATTTGGTTATGCGGTAACAAGAATTAATTTTAAACAGTTATAATGACAGATAAGACAAGTAAGTTATAATTATAACTCCTTCAAAAAAATAGTTATAATTATAACTTGAAACTATATATATTATAGATGCTAAAAAGTAAGTATTTATCTTCAAGGACACCTATAGAAATTGCCTTGTTTTGTTCATTACGGGAAAATGAGGAGAGTGAAGTAAATATTTTCACGATTGAAATATTTGTTATGACAATTAGTAAAATGTCATTTATGTTTAAATGTGAAATTATTTTTGAAGAAATTTTGCTTTCCCTCTTTTTTCCTCCGTATCTAATAACTTAATCAAATAACTAAAATGTAAAATAATCTCTCATCTCCCCTCTCCAAGACTCCAACTATCACTATGTACAATTAAATTACCATAAAGAAGAAAAGGACTACTGTGAGGAACTGAAGTGGATGAGTAGCCATTTTTTTTAAGTATTGTGGATGAGTTATTCCACTTGAAGAGAACTACCCTATTTATAGGTGAGATTGAGGCCTTTTTTTTTTCTTTTTTGTTTGGAAGAAGGTGTTATCGAGGTTCCCTTCTTGCTTTTTCTTGTTGACTCGGTTTCCTTCTTACTTGGATTGGAGATTTGAGAATATAATAATGTAATTGGTCTTATATGCAATATGAGTAAATATCCTCTTCATTTATCAAAATAAATTAAGTATGTAGAAATGAATTATCTCAAGTGTAATATGCGTGAATGGTTTTCCTCAATTATTACTTCTCTACCATTTCCTCAATTATTACATCTACATCATTAAATATAAGAGTTTGTCAAAAAATATATATATAAAAAAAAGATATTGAATGTGGGTTAAGATGTAACAAATGAAAAAAATTAAGATAATCCGTTCTCCCACGACATGGTTTGTAAAGACAAATTTGAAATGAGTGTGACAATTTCGATGTACACGATCCCCTTTTTCCTCCCCGAGAATAGCTTTTTTATGTGAAATTAATAATTTAAGAGGAGTGCTATGAATTGAAGATGGATGACAGTGTAGCTAAACATGGTAACTTGACAAAATCATCAGAACCCAACAATTCATATTTTTCATAACATATAGAACAGTGTATTATCGTATACGGTCATTTGACATGATAATACACTCTTTTTAATATAAAATATATTGGATAATTTATGTATCTTATATATATTATAGGTCAAATACATTAGTTATTCAATGAACATAAAAAAATGTTTTTTTTTATAATACTCCTCCGTTCTTTTTTAAGTGTCGTTCTAGTGTGGATTTTTCGTTTCTATTTAACTGTCATTCTGGTATTTTTAAGGGTATGATTTGTCAATTATACCATTTGTCAATTATTTTTATATTTTTCCAAAAAAAAAACTTATTAATGTTGTATATTTGGAAAACTTAAGTTTGTTTTTTTTAAAACAAAGTTTATTTATTTTTTTTTTGTTATCTTAAAATTTAAACAAAATTTTGTTACCTATAGTAATGGTTTCATGAATAGTTAAAATTTTATAAATAAGATGAGTAGTAATTGTTAAAAATTTTAAGTATAAAGTAAATGAACAGATCTGAGAGAAAAATAAAATAAAAGACTCCATGAATGTTCAATAGAAAGAAAGAGTGGAAGACTCATTGGAACGGATGATGAGAGGTGAAGAGAGAGAAATAGTTGAAGACTCGTTTGACAAGATAGAAGAACAATATTTAGAAAAAAATCTCTATTATTTATGAGAGAGTGAAAAAAATAGGAATTTGTTGAAGAAAAAGATAATAACTAACAAATGTTTCTTACGAGAGAAAGATAACATATTAAATTTATCGGAAAGAGAAAGTGTGTGAAAAAATAAGAATATATTGGTGGATTAAAATGAGGGTATAATAGGAAGAAAATGTGCAAAAATACACTTTGCTATTTTTGTGTTAATATTCTAAAACGACATTTAAAAAGGAACGGAGGGAGCAGTGATTAGAGTGTGTATCATCTTATAGAGTGTTAAAGATGACAAGAATTCATATATGTTTTTAGTTTCATTTAATAATCATTTTAGAGTAAAAGTAGCAAGTTTTATTGTATTTTAGGAGAGTTTTGTAAAGGATTCGTTCAAAAGTCATGGAAGAGAAAAAAAATGGGAAAAAGACTTTGGAACATGTCAAAATCACCCAAACTAGACAACTTTGTGACCATGCTATGCTTATTACAAATTTAATCATGTTAGATCTTGGGGTATAATCAATCATTACAAATGTTTTGGTGAGAAGAAATAGGACAAGGAATGAAGAAAAGCAAAATGAACAGCTACTACCTAACACGCATCGCGACATTGAAGGAAAGTCATAAGTGTTTTACCATTGCCTCACTCACCGTGAACTCGAAGCTTCATGTCGTAAGATATAGAAGAATTCAAATGTGGTTCGTTACTGTTTAAGTCGCAACACAGACTTTCATATCGCATCATGAGAGATGGAAAAAGTTAGCAGAACCACATGCTGAGGAAGTCGCTTACTGAAGGTGCGCAGTGCATATATGAATAATATTTGGGTTGTGGGACTTAATTTGCTAATCCAAATAGAACATTAGCTTGCTTAGAAATTAAGACAAGAGGCAAGCAAAACAAGAAGCATCCACTAGAAGAGAATATAAGAAACATAAATTAGGGTTTTGGAGAAACCTCATAAGGAGGTTGCAGCGACAAAGAGAGGATGGAGAATCAAGGAGTAAGACCATCATGGTTGTGTTAATCATTCTTCTCTCCATGTCTAACTAATTTCTCTTTGATTAGATTAAATAGATGATCTTCTCTATAATGTAATTGTTCATGTAACTTTAAATTATCCTACTAGTTAGTTGATTACTTTGCTATTTTTTTTGTTAATATTATTGTTAATGCCTTTTATTTAGGTCACAATGAGTACTAACCCTAACGTTGTTAGCTGGACTTATTTTAATTGTTCTACTATTGATTAGATTTAGATATAAACTAATGATAGTTGTTACTTAGTTTTGGCGTTCGTAAACCTATTAGGGTTATGGACTTCACTGAGACATTGAGGGCTAATAACCGTTGAAAAGAAGTGACCAAGACATTGACCTAACTATTTTGATCAAATATATTAAAATCAAGTAATCAATTCAAACTATGTTAAAGTTTCTAGTTACCGAATAGTTCAGAGAAGGGAATCGAAATGACTTAATCATTCTCCTTACCTTGATCTTATTCGATTATTTCTTTTCTATAAACAAAATTTATGTCTAGTGCAAAATTCCCCCAATTCGCAAATCATCAATATTGTTGTAGAAAATTCACAATCCATATGAAGAGGAACTTTTTATTAATATTACTATTTTTCGACACACTAATACACTTGCCAGAATTTTACGATTAATACACTATATGATAAGTTTCAGAATTAACTTATTATATCTTATTGTCTCATAAAATAGTGCATTGAAACATGATATCATATAATTATATATCATATCATGTCTCTTTAGGTGTAAGAATTATGATCTCATTTTTTTCCTTATGTATTTTTCCAAAAGTATTACTTTATTATTCAAAAAGGTAAATTATATATTGAATTAATTCAACAAGATAACATTACCTTATTATCAGTAAAAAAAAATTGGAAAACAACAATTATATATTCAAAAGTTTTATATTTAGGATTAAATATGCAAGTTTCAATACAAAATTTCTATTTAAAACTTCTTAACATGTGCAAACTTGCATATGATAAAAAAACCCATTATATTATATATTAACAAATTTGTACTTAAGATCTCAAAAAGAAAATTGTTCTTAAGATTCTCTCCAAAAAGAATGTACTTAAAGTACCTAATTTTTATATGCAAATTTGTCTACAACGGGTTAACATTGATGTGATATCATATACTCTCTCCATCTTGAATTATATGTCATTCTAACAAAAAGAAGTTTTGTCAAGTTTTATGTTATTTTATGAAATCAATAAGCATTAATGTTTATTTTTCTATTATACACTTTAGTATTTGTTATTCTTTCTTTTTCGATTCTTATAATTTCTCTATCCCATATCATTATTCATTAGTGAAAAATATTTCTTTTGTCCCTAATTAAGTGAGTCGTTTGATCATTTCACACATATTAAAAAAATGTATAAATGAAGGAGAAAGAACAATAATTTTAAATGTCCTTGTCAAATATTTATGCATTCGCCATTACCATAAATATAAAATGAAAGATATTGATTTAAGAGTTATGAAAGTAATATTAATTAGATTTATAATTGAAAAAACATAATTAACATTGCATTGAAAAGTAAAATGAGATGGTTATTTTGAGACTTTTTTTTTTAAACGACTCAGTTATTTTGGGACGGAGGGAGTAATTTTGTAAAATAACTCATAGTTTCTCTTTCCTATACAAAATTATCTATAATTTTTCAATCTTAATTTATGTAAAACTAACAAAGTGACATATAATTTGGGACTTATGATGTATCCAACTAATTTGGGACATATTAAGTATTAATAAACATCTTAAAAAAAATTAAGGAGAAAAAAAACATCTTAATCGATGCCTATGATTTTGGTGATTTGTCTATTCATTCCTAGATACTATTTCCGTCTTTAACTATAAGTCCTCATAAAAAATAAAAAAGTTTAGTCTCTAAATGTAAACTTATACACAAATTATTTGCTGCATTTATTAATATTTTTTTAAAACTTACCCCTTATTAATATTGTCTTTATTTAAAAAGATGAAAAGTTAAAGTTATACACATTAATCTTTACAGGATATTTTAGAATAAATTATATATAATGGGGGCATTCTAAACTAACTATCTACTTTCCCTCAAAAAAAACTAACTATCTACTTTTCGTAATATATGTGAAAAAAGTAAAAACAACTTATAAAAAGGGACAAAGAGAGTGATATCTACATTCTCTCCGTCCATTACATAAGAACCTCTAGTATAAATCACAAGTATTATAACTTGGAATAATAAATTTGTCTGAAATGTGTGTTAAGTTTATGCTAACAAGTTATGAGACTTTTTAAGGATTTAAAAGATTATTTATTATATAAATTTTATGTAAAAAAAAAGTTTTTTTTTAAGATTCAATGTGTTGAATACACAATTTTCAAAAAAAAAGTTTATTCTTTTACCTTCTAAACAAGTGTCCTTGTTAGTATTTCCTTAATTTTATATAGTTTTCAGATTTAAAATCCTTAAAAAATAACTTTAAGACACTTGTTAGGACTTAGGAAGACCCATTAACCATTTGACATGTTTAAGAATTTATTATCCACTTGAAAATACTCCCTCCGTTCCAAATTATAAGGAAAAAAAATCACACTTATTAAGAAAATTAAAACATAAGAATTTAGAGTATAGTTTTTTGTGTTTTCTTTGAAAAAAGTTTTATAGGAAGATGTAAAAACAATTTTCATTGACTATTGGTTATGGAAAAAATGAAAGAGAGAGAAAATTAAATGTAATTTGCATTTAATTTTATGAGAATAAACAAAAGTTTTTCTTGGCAAAGAGATTTTTTTAAAAAAACAAGATTAAATAGGATAAAAGTTTGTCTTTTTTGCTTATATTTTAGGATAAAGAAAATGAGTTTTTTTTGCTTATATTATGGGACGGAGGGAGTACTATGTTTCACTTACCCAAAAATTAAGCAAAAACAAATAACTTTAAATAGAGTAGAATTCAATAAATTAAGGTATATTAATGGGGAAAACTAAGAAACATTGTATTGATATTCTAAACTAATAATTATTTTGAGACCGAAAAAAATGATAAAATGTCAATTAAAAGGAGAGAATTAGCGTCTCATAAGTCTTAGTTTAACTGACAAAAATACCAAAATTGTTAAACCGAACGTGTTGTCATCTCGTCTATCTATAAAAATAAAAATAAAAAAGAGAGAGATAGCAATGTAATTGGGAAACAGATGGAGTGAGTATTACTCCGCATTTGACATGTTTAAGAACTTATTTTCCACTTTAAAATTGATTGTGTTCCATTTACCCAAAAATTAACCAAAAAAATAATCCATTTATCCAATAATTAACCCAAAATAGTACTAATAATTGACTGTGTTTCCCAAAACTATTAATGCATGTGCACGTGTATTAGCAGGAAGTCAACTAGCTTCCATCAATAACGGATCATGGTCTGTTAAAATCCACACATTTTTACCAACTAACCTAGAGAGACGGAATAATCCTAGGAAATGATTTTAGGAAAGGATAACAAGTGTCGCCTGGGTCATTTGTTAAAAAATTAAAAATAGGATTATTTACTGCCTCCCCATAATACATGACACAGTTGATCCTATTATGCATACCAATGCATAATTTTGAACTTAAATATCTTGAATAATATATTAGAAAAAATTATGAGAATTTGATATTTTAAAAATAGTCATCGGGATGAATTTAAAGACATTTTATATGATATTATTTATCTTTGTATATTAGTAGAAAAATATAGTCAAAGTAAGTTAGGTAATTATTTCTCATTTTCAAATGGGTTATCTATTGCGGGACGGAGGGAACGGAGGGAGTATATCTGTCTCTTTGTATAAACATCTATTTACTCCATCTTTCCATATATCTAAACACCTATTTGACTTTATTTTTTTCTCTAAATGTAAACTCCTTTTTAAATTACTAGATGCATTTATTATTTTTTTTCCTAAACATACCCCTAATTAATACCAATAACTTGTCTTGAAACATGAAAAGTCAAATTTAATACACATACAAACAAATGTCAATTTGGTAATAAAAACACACAAAATAAACACATTAATTACACTAACAATTTTTCTTAAAAAATGTGAAGAAAAAAAACAAGGGGGCTTACATATAGAGAAGGAGGGAGTAATTAAAAATTTGTCCTTAAATATAAACTATTTTCTGAATTATTAGATGTATTTTTTTTAAAACATACCCTTGAAAAAAATAGGTAGACATCCTTTTTTATGTACCTCTCATGTACACCCCCATATGGCAGGGTATTTTAGTAATTTCACATCACATCATCACCCATTATCATCTCTTCTTTCAATGTTTTTGCCACATGCACAATTGTGTGTGGTGTATGCCACCTAAGGTGGTCCATGTATAAGAGTTCTACCCTTAATTAATACTACTACATCCGAGCCTAAATATAAAACATTTTTGCCAAAATTATGAAAATTAAGAAAATTAATAAAGTTGTTTGTAATCCAATTATTTTTATAGTTTTATCTTTTAAGAAAAATAGTCAGTTTATTTTTTCAACATGATATTTATTGTCGATTGAAGAAAATAATATTCCCTCCGTTTCAAATTGTATGTCGTTTTAGGGAAAAAATTGTCACAAATTATATGTCGTTTTAGGGAAAAAATTGTCACAAATTATATGTCGCTTTCCAATACCAATGCAACATTAATGTTACTTTTTCTATTATAACCTTAACTATTTATTAGTATCTCTTCTTTCAATTCTTTCATTTATCTTTCTCATATTATTTATTAAGGACAATTTTGTAAAACAACTCATAATATCTTTTTTCCACACAATATTAATTGTATTTCTTAATATGTGTGAAATGCCCAAAACGTCATACAATTTGGGACGGATGGAGTACTAAATAGGGTTATGAAGGTAAATAAATAATTAATTGTGTTGGAAATAGCAAAGAGGTTCTATAAAAAGGATAGAAAAATCTCAAAAGAGTTTTATAATTAGGAGCGGTGGTAGTATTAACTTGTCTTGAAATATGAAAAGTCAAATTCAATACATATACAAACAAACGACAATTTAATAATATTAACATACACAATAGACACCTTAATTGCACTGACATTTGTTATTAAGAAGTGTGAAAAAAAAAGGAACTTTTACATATATATATATATATATATATATGAACGAAAGGAGTATATAAATTTTGCATCCAAAATAACTCTTTTCCAACTTCTAAAAAAAGAATTTCTAAAGTTTTATTTTAGCGGAAACAATTTTTAAAGTTGAAAAAGTGTTATTTGCAATATAAAATTTGTCTTTTCTTTCTATTTTTAATTCTTTAACAAGTGGCCTAGCATGATCTAGTAATTAAATATGTTTTCAATTCATATAAACTTATCAAATTATATTTTTCTTACCCATAAAAAAAAAATCACACTTTTAGTATCTACGAAATTATCTTGCAAGCAGTTTAGTCTTAAAATGAGTCACACAATTTATCACACCTGAGTAACTTTTAAGTTGTGTGGGAGAACTAGCTATCTAAAGGTTGCGAACTTTAAAGTTGGAGAATTTAATAAAGAAAAATACTACTAACAAACGTCATTAATAGGGGTGGACATCAGGCGGGTTTGGGCGGGTTCGGGCCCAAAGTGGCAGCCCAGCCCAACCCGCAGGGTCCAGACCTCCAGCCCAATTGTGCCCAAAACTAGTAAGCGGGTAGTTCGGGTTCGGTTTATCGGGTTGCACGGGTTACCGGGCGGTTATATACGGGTTGGACCTTATCTGGCCCAACATGATTTTGACAGCCCAATTGAATTTTTTTGTTTTTTTTTTTAAATTGCTGTGTTTATTTTTTATAAAAGAGAGGCATGTCTAGCATGTTTATATAGATTTGCTAGATTTTTAGCTTATTATGTGAAATTAAGAATTTGAACTAGATGTTTAAAACAAGGATCAATTTTTGACCAACTTTCAAATTATCAAAGACAACAATGACATTTAAATTTGTACTAGATTAAAACTAACAAGTTAAAATTATCAATACAATACACAATACATATAATGCAGGAGATGCATAAATAACATTGCAGACCATTGTAAAGATTTAAATTAGTACAGTCATCCAGATGGAAAAGAAAAGTCTAGAGTATCAGCTGTAGCAACATTATGCATTATATAAGGCATTGTTCAATATCAAGTTAATTCAAATGGAGCATCATCTACACAATAAAAAACAAGACATTAGATAAACTATAATTATACAACTAGAACAAATAAAATAAACTTGATAAAATACTTACATCATCCAAAGTAAAGTGGATCTTGATGCTTTGAGATTCAAAGCAAATTTGCACATCAATAGAGAGCAATGGCAGGCTTAACAAAAGCTGCAGATACAAAAATAGTAAGCCAAAAGCATAAAAATGATGAAAATATTGATACCAATTCAAACCACAAGACTTTGAGCAAAAATACCTACATATTATCAACAAATGAAGGCTTAATTACTGATGTGGTCCCTTAAGTTATTTGTTGGTTACATTTTAGTCTCATAAGTTATTAACGTTTTGGTCCCTTTAAGTCATCTTCTGTCAACCAAATAAATCTCCACCGTCAAAACCGTTAACCCAATGTCTAAGGTAGATACACATTGCAAGTTGTCATGTCACGGTTCACATGTGCCTATTTAACGTTTTGGCAAAAGACTAACGGTGAGGATTTATTTGGCTAACAGATACTAACTTAAGGGAGCAAATTGTAACGTTAATAACTTATGAGACCAAAATGTAACCAACAAATAATTTAAAGGACCAAATCATTAATTAAGCCACAAATGAAAATCACAAGCTGCTCAGTTTTACTCAAATTAATCTTCTGGTTCTGCATAATCAAAATTAGATGATATCAGTATTCAACCAAAAGAAGAGAAAAGCCAAAGGCCCCTTGTTACAAAAAGACACATACTGACCTCAAAACCAGCACAATACTCACGCTGCTACCAGCCACAAACAGACCCACTAAGCAGATAAAAACACTCAGAAAAAACTCGCACATCAGACCATACCTGAGGCAGTACCAATGATTCAAATGTCAACAAACTGTTCTCCAAATCAGCCATAGCCATAATAGTAAAAACAGCTACAAAATAGTCCTTGTGATAACAAAATAGAAAAATGTAATTAAGATTTTATAGTAAACAAAATCAAACACAACTGCGTAATAAACAAAAACAATAAATTGAGATTTTATACCTCCAAAGCTGCTCGTAGTCACAAAAGTTATGCTGCTACTTATGCTCAAAAAGTCACAACATTATGTGATAACAAGGTTGGTGTCGTCCAAAAAATACATTCCTATCCCACTTCTAAATTATATGCATAAGGCAACAACACTACACAATAAAATACATATGTTAGGATTTCAACATAAGTAAATATTATTAGATTAAAAGAAGGTTAATAATATACCTATGACAAAAAGTTGTTATGCCAAGCCAAAAAATCAAAAGCTGCAAGAAAAACAGAGTATTAGACAATATTGTTTCGAACCGTAAAAAAGATGAACATAAAAATATGTAAACTTACATTCAAATTCATCATACACAGCCAGGTGGCTGTGAAGATGAGCTACCAGAAGCAGCTGCATTTTGAGATCCTTCTCCAACAGACATTTTTTGAAACTCTGCACATATTCAAGAATACAAATTTTCAGAATCATTTAAATTTATTATAAGGCTGTTGTTTAGCAATAATAAAAATATTTCACCTGTTATGATGTCTTCGGAAAGCTCAGCCTCCTCCATAAGTTGCAAGTCTTTAAAGTAAGTGAACGACGGTTTCAACCAATTTTGGGAACAGATTAATGCCTCTGCCATCTCTTCCTTTAGAGAGGTCCTGTAGGTTTCTATGACTCTCAACTGTCCTAAATGGCTGCTCATCTAAAATTATATAAACTGCCAAAGCCTTCCTACAAGCAAGTTGGTTAAATCTAGAGCTAACCGGAACCAAACTAGAACCCTCAACAGCTGGAAATGTAAGAATGGTTTGGTTGGGGCCATTTTTTAGAAGACTTTGAAGGATATGACATTTGTTCATATGGGTGTTCAAGTTGGAGGTACCATGAGTCTTAGGATCACACAAGTATCTTTGATGGCAATGTTTGCAAGCAGCAGTTTGTACGTCAACCTCACTATCAGGTAATCTTATAAAGTGTTCCCAACAAGCCGCTGTTTGTCTAGGACCATTTGCATTAGGCTTTCTTTTCTTTGTCGGTTGAGTATTAGTCAGTTCAGGTCCAGCAACTTGATGTTGATGTTGAGTTGATGCTGCACCAGCTTCATTATTCATAGTTTGAGTTGATGTTGCTGCAACAGCTTCATTATTTACAAATTTTAGGAGGTGAGTATTAAATATTTAAGGGTGTGAATTAATAATTTAGCCAAACTTTAGAGCTGTAATAATGATTAAGGGTTTGTAGTAAAATTTTAAGGGTGTGTATTAATCATTTAGCGCAACATTTAGGGCTATAATAAAGTTCAAGGGTATGTAATTAATATTTAAACAGCCACATACATCAAGAAAAAATGCATCAAAAACATAAATAAAGTCAAAAAACATAAGTATCGACAAATTAGCAGCCATGGGTATATTAAAAATCATGCATAAACTCAACATAATGCGCATAAAAGACATGGATTAAATCAGCAAACATGAGCATTAACAATTCGGAAACCACGGGCATCAAAAGTCATGCTTAAATTCAAGAAAAGTGTGCATAAAAGACATGAGGAAGATGAGTATTGTAACATTCATCTAACTGATTTTTTAGAAGCTTACAACACCATTAACGTTGAAGGAGTCTCGGCGTCATACAAACGACTTAGGTTGTCTGTCTATTCTCTTAAAGGACGAGGCAAAGATTGGTTGAAAGCACACTCAAGTGGTAGCATAGCCACTTGGGACGAGCTAAAGAGGGCCTTTCTAAGCCGTTTTTTTCCAACCACGAAGTACATGGCAAAAAGGCGAGAAATCTCCAGTTTTCAGTAAGAAGACGGAGAGAACCTCTATGATGCATGCGAAAGATATAAGCTGCTACTTAATAGGTGCCATGGGCATAACTTCTCTGAAATGGAGGTAACATTTATCTTTACTAACGATCTTAAGACTAGACTGCTTTTAGATGCTTCTGCAGGTGGTTCTATGAAGATCAAGACATCAGTCGAGATTAAATAATTAATTGACAACATGTCCTTGAGCAAACAGAGGTCCCTAAATGCTTTACTTGCAAGTCACAAACTTCTTAGATATAAAATTGAAGCAATAGCTAAGATGTTGGAAGCACAAGAGGTGGCTAGGCTGTCAAAAAATAACAAAGGATGCGTCTTTTGTTAGCAAGCTCATGAAACTGGAGCATGTCTTCCAACAAGTTTGGGGTTATCCCAGGAACAAGTGAAGTGCATGGGAGTTGTTGCTAGACAGCAAAGGTACCATTTCTCTAACAATTTTAATTTTAGTTGGCCAAATCGTCAAAATTTCCTTTCAGGTTGAAACAATAATTCAACCATCTCAAGCCACCAATTCACAACAGCCCAAAAAAAGACTTGAGGAAAACTATTGCCCAATACATGAAGACTACTCAAAGTCAAATTGAAGCTCTCTCAAAGAATCAATAAGAATCTCAAAGAAACAGTGTGGCTTCAATGAAGAATTTGGAAACTCAAATTGGGTAATTCTATACACAACTCTAATCATGAAATCTCAAGAAGTGATGAGTGCAAGATGGTGGTGAATGAGGAAAGTGGTCCATAAGAATCTGACATTGAGGGAGACAACAAGCTGAAATACCAGGTAAGTAAATCTAGCCCTTTAATTGTGCCAACTGAGAAATATAAAAAGAAAGAAAGATAGACAGAATGCAGGTACTCATGGAAACTCTAGAAAACATCAATATCAGATTTACGTGCATTCTAGAGTTTCCAAGAGTACCAACTTTCTATCTATCTTTCTTTCTTTTTATATTTCTCAACTACTAAACGGCTAGATTTACTTAGCAGGTGTTTCAACTTGTTATCACCCTCAATGTCAGATTCTTTTGACTAGTTTCCTTATTCACCACCATCTTGCATTCCTCACTTCTTGAGATTTCAAGATTAGTGAGTTATGTAGAGATTTTCCCAATTTGTGTTTCCAAATTATTAATTGAAGCCTCGGTGTTTCTTTGGGATTCTACTTAATTCATTGAGAGAGCTTCAATTTGACTTTGAGTAGTCTTTATGTATTGGGCAATAGTTTTCCTCAAGACTTTTCTTGGGCTGTTGTGAATTGGTGATTTGAGATGGTTGAATTATTGTTTCCACTTGAAAAGAAATTTTGACAATTTGGCCAACTAGAATTATAATTGTTAGAGAAAGGGTTGTTGGAACAAAGGGTGTTTCGCAAAATCACCTCTTAAGTTTTGATGATAACAAGGTATTAAAATTATCAATTGGATATGCTAAAACATTTGTTCAAGTGTACATGATCTTAATCAAAGCACTATTCATAAAGGTTCTGATTGAACAAGTTAAAGAGCAAAGGAATTTTTATTGAAGCTTAAAGCATCTGAAAGAAATGTGTCTGAAGAAAGCGCTCCTGAAGACACGTCATCAGAAGCAATGTTATCAGAAGCATCTCATCAGAAGCTACTTCACCAGAGTTGACAAAGTACAGTGTACGAAGTGTACAACCACTAACTCTGCGCATGCCTCTGCAACCACCATCTCTGCAACTTGTCTCCACATCAAGACAAGAATAACAGTAATGTTGCTGCAGACGTTGTTCCGTTTCAAATGGAATGGATTTGAAATTAGTTCTTGATAGGACAATTATCAAATCAGGCAAAAGATCAATGGTGAAGAATCAAAGCTTCAAGCAAGACAAGTTGATGTACCGGCTAGTTCTCAACGTCTCTCAAATCCTCTATAAATAGGGATAAAGACTTGAAGAACAAAACATAACACTATAACAAGAAAAGACCAATACTCTCTGAGCAAAACGTCGCAAACTTAAACACATCAACAACTTAGAGAATTCTTACAATAGTTCATATCTTAGAATTCTCAAGTGTCTAGAAAAACAGAGTCTGTTCTGTTCGTATTGTTTTGTGAATACCTCTGATTGTATATTAAGTATTCAAAACCTTATTCAATTATTTGTAATTGTTAAGAGAAGTCTCTTTCAGTTGTGATTGAGCAAAGGAAGTCTCTTGGAGTTGTCATTGAGCATAGAAGTATCTTTCTTGTGTGATTGAGCATAGAAGTCTCTTGGAGTTGTCTTTGAGCATTGAGACGTCTCTTACTTGAGTGTTTAAGCAACTTGTAATCCGACATTACATTTTAGTGGAACTCTCCTTGGAAGTGCAAGGGGGACAGGACTACTTCCGGTTTGTGGAAGGAACCTGTATTATTGCTTGTGTTCTTTCTTTCTCTATTCTCTTACTTTTAATCCGCTGCACTAAGACTTTGAACTCTAGTCAGACTCTGAACTATTTCAGACTGTAAATATGGGAACAGTTTTTCAGAACGTAAGAAAGAAAAGTTTTTGAAAACACAATTCAACCCCCCCTTCTTATGGTTTTTCTCACCTTCAGTTGCTTCTGAAGCATCAGCTTCTAAAGCATCAACTTCTGAACAAGCAACTTCCTTCCTCTGAACTTCTTCAGCAGCATCTAGCAAATCACCATCCCTTACCAGTTGTTGAAGATTCTCTATTAGCTCAATCACCTTATGAGAAGCTTCAACTGATGATTCCTTCTTTAACTAATGATTTCTTCTTAGAAATTGATGGTTGAGGAGGCAGAGATTGTGAAGAACAACTGATTTGCTACTTCTTGTTCTCTTGGTCAGAATCTTAGTAGGTTCTAAGTCCTGAACTTCTTTTTGAAGGTTGGTTGATCAGATCCAATTTTTTGAACAGAAGATGCACCTTTTTCTTTCTTAGCTTTCTTCTTCTTTGGTTCAGAAGCTTCTTCATCCTCATTAGCTTCTGAAGTTGCTTTCTTCTTTGACTTCCTCTTTTTAGCAACAGGTAAGGCACCACCATACATAGTTTCTGGAATGTCATCATACTTGATGGTTTCTCCAGTTCTTTGCCAGTGCTGATAAACATAGGCAGCTCTTACCTCAAGAGGATCTTGTTTACAGATTGGAGGAAAATCATTTATTAAATTGGATACAACAGATGATTCCTTCAAGTTAGTGATAAGCTCTATTAGATCCTCTTTCTTGATCAGAAGCATCTTCCTCAAAGTGTGACCATTAATGACTTTGCCAGTCACTGTGCCCAGTTGATGATCATTGACTACTTGAGACTGCTTCAATGCTTTCATAACTCCTCCTTGATGGAAAATTTCAGACAGTAATCTTCCATAAGGAATCCAACTTCTTTTGTTGTCCTGGCTTTCCTTCAGTGCCCATATCATATGATTGAAAATGTACTTATACACATTTACTTTCTTCTAAGTTATGAAGAAATGCAGGAACACTCTGTGCTCCAAAGAAGGTTGATCTCCACCACCACCTTTTGGTAGGAGATTCTCATTCATGATCTTCAGAAGCATCTTGTATTGCATCTTCAGATCACAGTACTTTCCTTTCTTCTTGTTGTTGAACATAGTCATGTTCACAATCTCATTCCAAGGACTAGTCTTGTTATCCAGACCTTCTTTAAAGGATCCTTCAGCTGATCTCCTGATTGTCCTTGCAATGATTTCTTCTGTTATGGAAACAAGAATTCCCATGATGCTCGACCTGATTTCTGTACAGGTAAATGGTTTCAAGCCAAGTTCTTCTCTTGTCTTTCCTTCAAGAGTGGGGTCTATCAGAACTTTCTCATGCTCTTCCATCTTAGCAGCATGACTATCATAGATTTATGCCCTAACCCAGAAATGTCTTACCATATTCTCATAAGAAGGACTATTTAGCATACAGAAGTAATCATCCAGGTCTTGAGTATGATAGAAGTGTCTGAGCTCGCAACCATGATGAGCTAGAGACTTGAAATCAACTAAATTTTCCACCTGAACTGTTAGTTCCCATTCTTCCAGAGACATTGTTCTTCCTCTGATCCGATATGTTTCACCAGTAGTTACTTGCATGGAGGTTCCTTGATTTGAACTGGAAGTTGCCATTGATACTGATGAAGGTTTTAAGGTTCTAAGCTTTTGATTTTGAAGAGAGTGAGTTTTTCGCAGAGATTAAGTCTAAAATCAGAAAGTGTAGGTTGTGAAGTGAGTAGTGTGTGTTTTTAGCAAAAACGATTGCAATTTAGTAGGGCAAAAGCAAACACAACATTAATGACCTAGGGAGCGCGAGATAGTACATTCAAAGCATAAATTCATCATTGCCCTCTTACGTTATACATTAGTACACTTAAGCCACGTCAGAAGTTCTCAGAGTAACTGCAAAGTTAGTGGGACATGTGTTACCAAAAAGTAACTTCCAACGATTCCACTAACTCTGCTACTCAGAAGCAAAGAGTTCAGCTTCTGAAGTTCAGATGCTGACGTCATCTTCAAAAGCACATTTTCCTCAAAATCTCAGTGAAGACCTTCTAATGGACTATAGCTTCTGAATGACTTCAGAATCTAACTTACTTTTCAGAGGCAAACAAATTTAATTAGACACAAACTGCATGTTCAAATTTTTCTTTATAAAATCAAATATTTCCACTGTTAAAGGCTTAGTAAATATATCAGCCCATTGCTGTTCAGTATCAATGAATTATATATCTAAAATTCCTTTTTGAACATAATCTCTAATAAAGTGGTGTTTGATTTCAATATGCTTTACCCTTGAATGTAGAATTGGATTTTTTGACAAACAAATAGCAACAATATTATCACAATAAATAGGAATACTGTTGGCATTAATCTGATAGTCTTCCAACTGATGTTTCATCCAAAGTAGTTGTGTAAAACAACTTGCAGCTTAGATGTAGTCTGCTTCTGCTGTAGACATAGCAATAGTTATTTGTCTTTTTCTAGCCCAGGATATCAGATTCTCACCAAGAAACTGACAGTTTCCATTGTTGATTTTCTTTCAATCCTATCACCAGCATAATCAGCATCACAGAATCCAACCAACTTATAATCTAAGGATTTCCTGTAGAGGAGTCCAAAATTTGTTGTTCCTTTCAGATACCTGAAGATTCTCTTAACATCAGTTAAATGAGATTCTTTAGGATCTGACTGGAATCTTGCACATAAGCATACACTGAATAAAATATCTGGCCTAGATGCAGTGAGGTATAACAAAGAACCAATCATACCTCTATACAGTTTGTGATCTACCTTTGATCCAGTATCTTCTTTGCTTAAGATGCAGGTAGGATGCATTGGTGTGTTCATCACTTTACAATCTTCAAGCTTGAACTTCTTCAGAAGCTCC
>Ga0315914_1004479_pt1 | contig 20878 bp, 8 predicted proteins | sample MpolenodulesMG_FD_203920 | JGI IMG/M metagenome (GOLD analysis project Ga0315914, IMG submission 203920) | Medicago polymorpha root nodule microbial communities from Los Angeles, California, United States - elongated nodules | ecosystem: Host-associated > Plants > Roots > Nodule | place: USA... | reverse complement strand
ACAATCATTCAAGTTACATACATATCTAGATACATAACTTGTGATGATTACAATGTCAATTACGAATCCATTTTGTTTGAAATTGATTCAAACAATATTTCTCATGTGTTTGGTGTTGCAAGCATACCTTGTATGTTCAAAAGAGGTTGTTAGGTGCATACAAAGTGAGAGGCAGGCACTCCTTCAATTTAAGGCTGGCCTTAATCATGACTTTGACATGTTGTCATCTTGGACGACGCCGGATTGCTCCCAATGGAAGGGAATTGGTTGCAGCAACGTCACTGGTCATGTACTTGTGCTCGACCTTCATGGTGATTATGATTACAATCGCGACGATGATGATAATAAATTTTATATCAGCGGTGATATCGACAACTCACTGATGGAGTTGCAACAATTAAAGTATTCAAACCCTAGCATGAATGATTTTGGGAACACTAACATCCCAGGTTTCTTTGGATCTTTAAGAAACCTAAGATACCTTGATCTTTCAAATTGTTATTTTGGCGGACAAATTCCAATTCAATTTGAGTCTCTTTCGCATTTAAAATACTTGAATCTTTTGTGGAATAATCTGTATGGTTTGATTCCTCGTCAACTTGGAGATCTCTCCAACTTGCAATTTCTTGATCTTAGCAACAATCATTTGGAAGGAAGCATTCCATCTCAACTTGGAAATCTCTCCAACTTGCAATATTTGTATTTGCATAAAAATTCTTTGAAAGGAAAAATACCATCTCAACTTGGAATGCGTACCAACCTACAACAACTTTATCTTGGAAGATCTGTTGATAATGCTCTGACAATTGACAACGGGGATCACATTGGAAGTCGGTGGTTGTCTAATCTAACTTCTTTGACCCATCTTCACATGTTGTCAATGTCTAATCTTGATAAATTTAATAGTTGGTTGCAAATGGTTGGTAAGTTACCAAAATTGAGAGAACTAAGTTTAGTAAGTTGTGGCCTTTCGGATAATTTTATTCTTTCACTGAGTCATTCCAAGTTCAACTTTTCCACTTCTCTTTCTATCCTTGATCTCTCTGAGAACAACTTTGTGTCATCCATGATATTCCAGTGGGTCTCAAACATAAGTTCCAATCTTTTTGTGCTTGACCTTAGTGGTAATCAGATAGTGGATCTCCGATCAAATCATTTTTCTTGCAGACTTCCAAAATTGAGAAAACTAAGACTATCTAATAACAAGTTCACATCATTCATGATATTTAAGTGGGTGTCAAACATAAGTCCCAATCTTGTTGAGGCTTGACTTTTCTGGCAACCACTTGGAGGTTCCTCCACCAAATGGTTATGGCATAGTGATAAAGTCTCTTGAAGTAATTGACCTATCAAATAATAGATTGAAGGGTGAGGTGTCTAAATCATTCATGAATGTATGTACCTTACGTTCTTTAAATCTGAAAGAAAACAATTTCACTGAAGACCTTCAATCAATTGTTCACAATTTCTCTAGTGGTTGTGTTAGAAACTCACTTCAAGAGTTATACCTCATATCTAATGGAATCACTGGAACACTACCCGACCTTTCTGCATTCACATCCTTGAAAACATTGGATCTTTCTAATAATAAGTTGAGCGGAAAGATACTTGAAGGTGTTAGCTTGCCATTTCAGCTGGAGAATTTATCCATCACATCAAATTCTCTAGAAGGGGGGATTCCAAAATCATTTTGGATGAATGCATGTAAGTTGAAATCCTTGGTCTTGTTCAATAACAGTTTCAGTGGTGAGCTTCAAGTAATAATCCATCAATTATCTAAATGTTCTACATACTCACTTCAACAATTAGATCTAAGAAGTAATCAAATCAATGGCACACTACCTGATCTCTCAATATTCTCATTTTTGGAAATATTTGATATTTCTGAAAATAGACTAAACGGGAAGATATTTGAAGATATTCGATTTCCAACTAAACTAAGGATACTAGGGATGGATTCGAACTCCTTAAGTGGTGTGATCTCTGACTTCCATTTTTCTGGTATGTCAATGTTAAAGGAATTATTCTTGTCAAACAACTCACTAGTATTGCAATTTACCAACAATTGGGTCCCGCCTTTTTAACTGAATGGTATGGGATTGGGATCTTGCAAACTTGGTCTTACATTCCCTAAATGGATTCAGACACAAAAACACTTGGCATATCTGGACATTTCGAATGCTGGAATTTCAGATAATGTTCCAGAGTGTATTTGGAAGAAACTATCATCACATGGCCTGGAATTCGATATTTCATACAACAATCTCAAAGGATCAATTCCGAATCTTCAAATAAAAAATTACTGTTCTAGTTTATCTCTTTCATCAAATGCATTTGAAGGGCCCATTCCACCATTTCTACGAGGTTCTGGATTTATTGATCTGTCCAAGAATAAATTCTCTGATTCTAGTTCACTCCTATGTGCAAATGATATATATGAAGTGTTAGCTTATTTGGACGTTTCAAATAATCAATTATCTAGACAAATTCCAGACTGTTGGAGTAATTTCAAGTCATTAGCTTATGTAGATTTGAGCCACAACAATTTCTCAGGGAAGATTCCAACTTCAATGGGATCACCTGTAGAACTGCAAGCATTACTATTGAGGAACAACCGCTTAACACAAGAGATCCCTTCCTCCTTAATGAACTGCACAAAGTTAGTAATGGTGGATTTGGGAGGAAATAGATTAGAAGGACAAATACCTTATTGGATAGGAAGTGAATTAAAAGAGCTGCAAGTTTTAATCTTACAAAGGAATCACTTGTTTGGAAGTTTACCATTTGAACTATGCTATCTACAAACAGTTCAACACTTTGATCTCTCATTGAACAATCTATCTGGACGGATTCCGAAATGCATTAAAAATTTCACTTCAATGACGAAAAAAGTTCTATCACAAGGTTTTGACAATCATCGATATGTTCTCAACACTAGTTCTTTGGAAGGAAATATGTCATATGAATTGAATGCCTTGTTGACATGGAAAGGTGTAGAACATGTGTTCAATAACAATGTATTGTTTCTTCTAAAAAGCATAGATCTCTCAAGCAATCAATTTTCAGGAGAGATTCCACCTGAAATAGCAAATTTGATTCAATTGATCTCATTGAATTTATCAAGAAACAACTTCACAGGGGATATTCCTTCAAATATTGGAAAGCTTACATCACTTGACTCTCTTGATTTGTCACGAAATAAGTTGCTTGGTTCAATTCCGTCTAGTCTTTCCCAAATAGATCGGATTGGTGTGTTAGATTTGTCTCATAATCAATTATCTGGAGAAATTCCCAGGAGTACACAACTCCAAAGTTTCAATTACTCAAGTTACGAAGATAATCTTGATCTTTGTGGACTACCGCTTATAAAATTTTGCATTGAAGGGGAGCCAACACACGAACCAAATGATGAAATTCAAGACGATGAAGATTTGCTTCTCAATGGTGGATTTTACATCAGTCTGACATTTGGATTTATGATAGGCTTTTGGGGAGTGTTTGGCTCAATCCTAATCAAGCGTTCTTGGAGACATGCTTATTTCAAGTTCATGAACAATTTAGTGGATATTATTTACGTCAAATGTTGATGGTGGCTCAATGATTAACTGGTAATAATACTTTAATTGTTAACCTCTCATATAGACTTACATTTAACATCAAATTGCCATCATAATATATCATTGTAGTATCAAATGTGTTCTTAGTAATTTGGAAAAGTTTAAAGTATATTTTTTTTCTTCTTGTTTCTATTGCAATATGCAGATGTTTTTATACAGTACTTGTATCTAACTATCTTTGATGATAGTGTAAGTCATATATGTTCAAAATTTATCCTTTGTGATATTGTGTTAACACTTAAACTATCATATAGGGTGGCAGAATAATGTGCATCTTCACTGAAGGGTACTCGATAGTTCGTTGGTGGTGGATCAGATTAAGGTCTGTGCAGTAAAAGTCCTACTCTAGGAAGATGAATAGTTTATGAATTATTTGCATTGTAACTCTTGGAAGATGATTTCTCTTCGCTCCCAACATATCTCAAAACACTATTTTTCTTGAATATACAATCTGGATGTGCAAAAGACACTCTGTTTTACACATCCGGATTGTGTAATCCGGACAAATTTAGTGTTTTGAGAGATGTTGTGGGGAGAGGAGAAACTATCCACTAGGAAATATGTGGTTATGTCATTTTTCTTTTATGTACTAAGTGTCTTGTTGAATTGAGTTGTAACTTGCACTACCTTTTGTATTCTCTATCAGTTATTTAAGCAACAAACATTGGTGAAGTATTCTACAAGTAAAAAATACCTTTTGCACTCTCTTTATAACAGTTCTTAGTTCTTAATTGCCGAATCAAGTTAGCTTGCTGTTGAAGTAATTGCTGCTGGGATTCTGGTGGACGCTTAAATTCAAATATATAGTCATGCATGTGAAATGTTTTATGACTTAGAACTTGTCTGTGTTTGTGAACTTGTCTTAAATGTATAGTAGTCAAATAGATTTGAAGTTTCAGATATCATTGACAGAAAGTACTTATAATTAAAATCATAAATCAATTTAGAATTTCAAGTTTCATATCTAAATTATAAGAATGTCAGGGTAAAACTCTCCACACACTGCATACTTCCAAACATATTTTTCAATTTAATCTTAGGAATGTTAGAATGAATGATTTTTTAAACAATAAGTACCTTTTCTGTAGTCTTACAAAGAATTTCCTTTACATCAGAAGTAATGAAGAATATCAAATTGTGAAATTGTTTACGAAACCTTATTAGAATTACCTCAGGAATGACAGAAAGAACAGGAAGAATGTCAAATTGATTCTGGTCAGGACTCTTGACTCGGGACTAGCCTTTGTTTCATATCTTTTCATATGCTACAATGAAGAAACCAAAAAGAAAACATGTAATATTCATCAATTTTGAGCGCATGTTTCCTTTTCACAACCTTCTCAGGACATTTTATAATTTTTTGTTTTTATACCTAAGCACTGCTACACAACGTTTCTATAGAGGCAGCTTTTGACTGTAGCGGCCGCCACTATTTAGCCGTTTCTCAAAAACCCAGTGCAATGACATTCAGATATTTCTACGCCATGACTTCACTGATTTTTCAATTGTCATTTTCCTAGAAGTTTTAGAAGTTTACATTATGATTATAGTGCAAGAGTGTTTCAAAATTTTAATTTGAAGCAGTTGTTGGTTTTTAGCTTCCGTATAATATAAAAAGCTTAATTAGTGGGCTTTCACATGCAGAATTCCAGTTTCATAGGTTAATCATCAAGTCAAGATTTATAGGAATGCCTTAAAAAAGAAAAATCCACAACGATACAAAATCATAAGAATGCATATATGTATTATGATTATAAGAAGTTCTTTTTGTTGATTTGCCCCGGAGACTGGAGAATTTCCAAGTCGTTGTTTTCTTGCGATACTGATTTCTCTAATTTTCCTTGTTTTCATCATGACATCATTTTGAAAGGACAAAGTTATATCTCGCGAATGTTTCACGAATACAAAATTGCTATCGTCAAAAACAATAAATGTTGCATTGAATTTCGAAGTAGTAATGATTTTGAGATAAAAAATGCTAAAAAGAAAATTAAAATCAAAAGGAGGAAGTAACAACTGACCAATTTCCGTGATACACGTGAATGATAAAAACATAAAGACAATGATCATTTTTCAAAATCATTAATTTCCGAGTAATCATTTGTTCTTAACAATTATTTATTACTTGACTTGTTAATTGCCTCGAAGGTCGAAAAATTTCCAAGTCGTTGTTTTGTTGTGATACTGATTTTTCTAATTGTCCTTGTATTCATCTGACATCATTTTGAAAAGGACAATGCTATATCTCGCAAATGTTTCACGAATACAAAATTGCTTTCGTTCAAAATAATAAATGTTGGATTGAATTCGAAGTGATAATTATTTTGACAAAAAAACGCTAAAATGAAAATTAAAATGAGACGGAGGGAGTAACAACAAAGCAATTTCCGTGATACACGAGAATGATAAAAAAATAAGGACAATGATCATTTTTCAAAATCATTAATTTCTCAGTAATCATTAGTTCTTAGCAATTATTTATTTCTTGACATGTTGATTGCCCCGAAGAATTTCCAAGTCGTTGTTTTGTTGTGATGCTGATTTTTCTAACTCTGCTTGTTTTCATCATGACATAATTTTGAAAAGGGACAATGCTATATCTTGTGACATAATTTTGAAAAGGACAATGCTATATCTTGGAATGTTTCAGGAATATACTTAATTGCTTTCGTAAACAATAATAAATGTTGCATTGAAATTCAAATCGGTAATTATTTGAGAAAAGAAAATGCTAAAAAGAAAATTAAAATCAAAAGGAGGAACCGACCAATTTCCATGATACTCAAGAATGATAAAAAAAAAAAAAAAAAAAAAGGAAAATGATCATTTTTCAAAATCACTAAGTCCATTTTGTCAAAAAAAATGCTGAAAACATTTCTATTAAAAAATCATATATATAACAAATAACGAAAAAAGATTGATTGTTTTAGAATACTGGCTCAATGAAATTTCCAAGTCTCATTTAGTTTTTTAATGAAAGACTATAAAGTCTTCTTCGTTATCATTACTCTTTTCGTTTTTTCATAATGGTAGTTGGCTACAATATATTATAAATTCAGGTATTGGCAATGCAGTTAAGCTCACACAACAATCAATCAAATTACATACATATCTTCATACATAACTTGTCATGACCACAATGTCAATTATGAATATATTTTGTTTGAAATTGATTCAAATCATATTTCTCATGTGTTTGGTGTTGCATGTAGACCAGCTTGTTTGTTCAAAAGAGGTTGTTAGGTGCATACAAAGTGAGAGGCAAGCACTTCTGCAATTCAAGTCTGGCCTTGTTGACGAGTTTGGCATGTTGTCATCTTGGACAACGGAAGATTGTTGCCAATGGTATGGAATTGGTTGCAGCAACCTCACTGGTCATGTGCTTAGCCTCCACCTTCATGGTGATCGTACTCCTCATCATGATTTTGTTAATGATTATTATAATAATAATCAAGGCAATACACTTTATATAAGCGGTGATATCCACAAGTCACTGATGAAGTTACAGCAACTAAAATATTTGAACCTCAATGGAAATAATTTTGAACACAATGATATCCCAGGTTTCTTTGGATCTCTCAGAAACCTAAGATACCTTGATCTCTCAAATTGTAATTTTGACGGACAAATTCATATTCAATTTGAGTCTCTTTTGCATTTGAAATACATGAATCTTTCCTGGAATCAGCTGGATGGTTCTATTCCTCATCGACTTGGAAATCTCTCCAACTTGCAATTTCTTGATCTCAACAACAATTATTTGGAAGGAAGCATTTCATCTCAACTTGGAAATCTCTCCAACTTGCAATTTCTTGATCTCAACAACAATCAACTGGAAGGAAGCATTCCATCTCAACTTGGAAATCTCTCCACCTTGCAATTTCTTGATCTCAGTAACAATTTTTTGGAAGGAAGCATTCCATCTCAACTTGGACATCTCTCCAACTTGCAGTTTATGGATCTCTTTGGAAATCATTTAAAAGGAAAAATACCATCTAAACTTGGAAAGCTTAGAAACCTACAAGAGCTTTATATTGGTGAATATGGTGATGGTGATTTGACAATTGACAACGAGGATCACAGTGGAGGTAAGTGGTTGTCTAATCTTACTTCTTTAACTCATCTTCACATGGAGTCAATATCTAATCTTGATAAATTTAATAGTTGGTTGCAAATGGTTGGTAAGTTACCAAAACTGAGAGAACTAAGTCTAAGTAATTGTAGCCTTTCTGATCATTTTATCCATTCCCTGAGTCATTCCAAGTTCAACTTTTCCACTTCTCTTTCTATCCTTGATCTCTCTGATAACAACTTTGCGTCATCTTTGGTATTTCAGTGGGTGTCAAACATAAGTTTCAATCTTGTTGAGCTTGACCTTAGTGGTAATCAAATGGTGGATCCACCATCAAATGGCTATGGCATAGTGATGAAGTCTCTTGAGGTACTTGATCTGATAGATAATAGATTGAAGGGTGAGGTGTTTAAATCCTTCATGAATATATGCACCTTACGTTCATTAAAATTGCTTGCAAACAATTTCACAGAAGACCTTCAAACAATTCTTCATAATTTGTCTAGTGGTTGTGTTAGAAACTCACTTCAAGTGTTAGACCTCGGTTTGAATGGAATCATTGGAACACTACCTGACCTTTCCGCATTCACATCATTGAAAACATTGGATCTTTCTTATAATAAGCTGAGTGGAAATATTCCTGAAGGTAGTAGCTTGCCATTTCAGTTGGAACAATTCTACATTGCATCAAACTCTTTAGAAGGGGGAATTCCAAAATCATTTTGGATGAATGCATGTAAGTTGAAGTCATTGGACCTGTACAATAACAGTTTCAGTGGTGAGCTTCAAGTAATAGTTCATCACTTATCTAGATGTGCTAGATATTCACTCCAAGAATTATATCTAGGGTATAATGAAATCAATGGCACACTACCTGATCTCTCAATATTCTCATTTTTGGAAATATTTGATATTTCTAAAAATAGACTAAACAGGAAGATATTTGAAGATATTCGATTTCCAACTACACTAAGGACACTGGAAATAAGTTCGAACTCTTTAAGTGGTGTGATCTCTGACTTTCATTTTTCTGGTATGTCAATGTTAAGAAATTTATATTTGTCTGACAACTCACTAGCATTGAGATTTACCAAAAACTGGGTCCCACCTTTTCAACTGTATGATATAGGATTGAGATCATGCAAACTTGGTCTTACATTTCCTAAATGGATTCAGACACAAAAGAACCTACACGATCTTGATATTTCAAATGCTGGAATTTCAGATAATGTTCCAGAGTGGTTTTGGGCTAAACTATCATCACAAGAGTGTAGCAGCATCAACATTTCAAACAATAATCTCAAAGGATCAATTCCAAATCTTCAACTCAAAAATCATTGTTCTTATTTATATTTTTCATCAAATGGATTTAAAGGGCCCATTCCACCATTTCTCCAAGGTTCTAAGGTTATTGATCTGTCCAAAAATAAATTCTCTAATTGTCTTCCATTCTTTTGTGGAAATGGTATAAATGGAATGTTACGAAAGTGTGACCTTTCAAATAATCAATTATCTGGACGAATTCCAGACTGTTGGAGCAATTTCAAGGCATTAGTTTATGTGGATTTGAGTCACAACAATTTTTCAGGGAAGATTCCTACTTCAATTGGATCACTTGTAGAACTACAAGCATTACTATTGAGGAACAACAACTTAACAGAGGAGATCCCTTCCTCCTTGATGAACTGCACAAAGTTATTGATGCTAGATATGAGAGAAAATAGATTAGAAGGACACATCCCTTATTGGATTGGAAGCGAATTAAAAGAGTTGCATGTTTTAAGCTTACAAAGGAATAACTTCTTCGGAAGTTTACCATTTGAACTTTGCTATCTACAAAACATTCAACTCTTTGATCTCTCATTAAACAATCTCTCTGGGAAGATTCCAAAATGCATTAAAAATTTCACTTCAATGACTCAAAAAGTTTCACCAGATGGTTTAACCGTTCCTTATTATGATGTCATGCAAGGATCTTCGGGTTTTGAAGAAGCCTATGAATTGAGTGCATTCTTGACATGGAAAGGTGTAGAACAACTGTTCAACAACAATGGATTGCTTCTTCTAAAAAGCATAGATCTCTCAAGCAATCACTTTTCAGAAGAGATTCCATCAGAAACAGCAGAATTGGTTCAATTGGTCTCATTGAATTTATCAAGAAATAACTTCACAGGGAAAATTCCATCAAATATTGGAAAGCTAACATCACTTGACTTTCTTGATTTGTCACAAAATAACTTGCTTGGTTCAATTCCTTCCAGCCTTTCCCAAATAGACCGGCTTGGTGTGTTAGATTTGTCACATAATCAATTATCTGGAGAAATTCCAAAGAGTACACAATTACAAAGTTTCAATCCGTCAAGTTACGAAGATAATCTTGATCTTTGTGGACCACCGCTTGTAAAATTGTGTGTTGAAGTGAAATCACCACATGAACAAAAAGTAGAATTTCAAGATGATGAAGATTTACTTCTCAATCGTGGATTTTACATAAGTCTTATATTCGGATTTATTATAGGCTTTTGGGGAATATTTGGCTCAATCCTAATCAAGCGTTCTTGGAGACATGCTTATTTCAGATTCATGAACAATTTAGGGGATAGTATTTACATGAAATGCAGATGGTGGCTCAAATATTAACCGGTAATAATACTTTAACTTTTTTTTTTTTAACAAAAATACTTTAACTTTTAACCTCTCATATATAATTATATTTAATATCAAACAGTCATCATAATATATCATTGCAGTATCTAAATGTATATTTTTTTACATATAATTTCTATTAAAATACTGTTCATAATTAGTCGCTAGTTTCTTAAATAGTGTTCTTAGTATTTGGAAGAATTTATAGGATTTTTTGTCTTATTTCCTTGAAAATAAGCATATGTCTTTATACAGACCTATTTCTATCTATCTTTCATGATAGTGTATGCTGTATATATGTTCAAAAGTTATTTTTTCATGATATTGTATTTCAAGTTTGAAAATTTTAAAAAATTTATATTTTAGACATTATATCTAAAGTGGTTAACACTTAAACTATGATATAGGGTATAGTGCGTTGGTGATGGATCAAATTGAGGTGTGCAGTGAAATTCCTACCCTTGGAAGATGAATGGTTTCTCCGCTTTTGTCAATGGTTTGTGAATTATTTGCATTGTAGTTCTAGGAAGATGGATACTCCTCTTTCCCAACATATCTCAAAAAAACTTGATTTGTCTTGATTATGCAATCCGGACGTGCAAAAGAAACCCTGTTTTACACGTCTGGATTTTGTAATCCGTAAAAATTAAGTGTTTTGAAAGATGTTGAGGTTGGAGAAGAAAGTTTCCTCTAGGAAATAGAATGGTGGGATTTCTCTTTGTAATATAATATATTATTGAGAAACTCTAACTTGGACACAACCCCAAATTAATTTTATTTGGACACACACTCATAAATGGAGAAAAATTAAAAAAGAATGACTTTGAATGATGTGACTAAATAATTTTTCTTTAAATTTATTACATTTGTGTGTGTGTGACCAAATAAATTTGATTTGGACTTGTGACCATGTAAGAATTGCTCTATATGATTATGTTATTTATCTGTTATGTATTAGCCTCATGTTGAATTGAGTTGTAACTTCCAATACCCCTTATATTCTCTGTAATTTATTAATGCAATAAACATTGGTGAAGTATTCTACTAGTAAAAAATAGATGTTGTTTTCTCATGCAGTCTACTAACAAGTTTTTTCTTCTAAAGAAAGAAATTAAAACTAATAATTTGAATTTTCAAAATTAAACTAAAGATTTGTTAATTAATTACATTTTGTTAGAAACAAGGGATACTAACTACGTGAAAACCAACTGAAACTGAAAAGGTACTTATACAATTAAATTAAGAAAAGATGAAAAGTCAAGTCACAGGTTCTTAATGTTTTCCAATTACCTTACTGAGAAGGAAAAAAAATCACGAAAACACCCTCCTAACAGTTAACGCAGCTGCGCGGGATATTAATTGTTGAACCAAGTTAGCTTGCAGTTGAAGTAATGGCTGCTGGGTGCTGAAATTTACATAGATATAGAACTTGTCTGTGTTTGTGAAAATGGTTCAATGGCGTAGACTTACCTTAGGAATGACAAAAAGAACATGAGGAATGTCTTGAATGGAGTCAAATTGGTTTAAAACTCCTCAGAGTACAATATTTGATTCTGGTCAGGACTAGCCTTTTGTGTTTCCAATCATAGGCCATTGACGGAAGTACTTATAATCAGTGATAAACAAATGAAAATCATAGGCCATTTACGTTTTCAAAGTTTCATATATTTAGTGGTGAAGGAGGGTGTAATGTTTCTCAACGAGAAAGTCACCATATTTTGATGTATTTTAAAAAAACTTAAACGTACTTTTGACCCCATAACTTTGTCATAGTTGCGATTTTGACATAAACACAATAAGAAAGTCATCCATTCATTCCATAACCCTTTGTTCATTCCATACCCTTCCAAACCCCATCAACGCCAATGAAGAAATTGACGTTGACAGCGAATTAATCATGACGCTGCAAAGGGGTTGAGTGATGAGAAACAAGATTTAGAGGCCGGATTTTCTATGTTTGGTGGATAAGAGGGGTGTTGATGCGAGGTTCGGCGATGTGGTGGTGGACTATTATCAGCATGGCCGGATTTGCTATGTTTGGCCGGAATCCAATGTCACTATTATCAACTTCAAACACAAACTCAAATGGGTTGAAGAAGGAAATTGCAGAAGGGTATGTCTACCTTCTCCTTGATGCCTTCCTTGCTCTCTTAATTCATTAAAAAAGGTGGCAATAAAAATAAGTTATGTGGAATCAATGATAAAAAAAAATTAAGCAAAATAGATATATTGGTCCTTTTTAATTTAAAAAAAAATATATTGAATTAGTCATTTAGGTTTTTTAAGTTTCAAATGGGTCTTTATTACCCTTTTAAGGACCTATTTGAAACAAAAACTTAAGGATCTATTTGAAACTTAGAAAAACTTAAAAATCCTATTTGAAATTTTTTTTTTAGGGAAAAATAAAAAATCATATTTGAAATTTAGAAAATTTAAATGGACTAAACCAATATTTTTGTCAAACTTAGAGGATCAAAATATATATTTTGTCCTAAAATTTAAAAGAGTTGGGAAAAATATCAAACTGAAAAGTCGACAAAACATAGATGAAACCCAAATTTTTGTTGGAAGAGAAAGCAAATTAAAACAAACACTAAAGGAGGTGCTTCCTTTTGTGATACTTTCATGAGAATGGAATTTGAACATAAGTTTGTAGTCTTTTCTGCCAATATTAATCACTGAAGACTCAAGAAACAGATGACATTAACAATCTAACTTTAAGAGTGAGTATTGAGAAAGCAATAGCAATAGCAATATGAGCTCTTTATACATATCCGTTGTATTCTCTGCATCATTACATTGATTCTACCTCAGTAACATAATCCAGTAATAACTTAAAATTAAATTTCTGGTTGAGCAACAATTAGGTCCTTAATTTACCAACTTTATTCTTCTCTCTTATTTATTGATCATTTTCATTTTATTTTGAATCATATCTCATCTACCGGACATCAACAAATAAAATAAAATGTATCGGCTGATCATCTCTTATTTATGTTCAATATATAAGAATTGCTTAGAGGTTTGTTTTTCTAAGAATTCCTTGATATTCCACATGCCAAACATTTAAATTTGCTTCATTCTCTCCCTTTTTACCTCGTTTTTGTTGTTACTATACGATAAAGTTTGATGTGGTATACGATAGGTAAGCCAATAATTGAGTACTAAAAACCCACATACATGATCACAAAATCAATTAAACTCATTTTTCAAATTTCATATTAGATTGAAATTCAACCTACAAACAACACCTATAAACTGTGTTATTCTTAAACTTCTAAAACTTGTTAAATATCATTCAAATAATCAAGGACCGCCTGCAAAGTATATTTTTCTATTCATTTAATTAATATTTAGGTGCCGGCTTAATTGTCTTTTTCTCTTGATATATTATTGGGTAGCTCAACAACTTCAGACTGTAGGTTGAAGGAGTTAGAAACGTTAAAGAATCGAAGTGATGACACTTGTAATATATATATATATATATATATATATATATATATATATATATATACACACATAGGCCCATGTAATATTAGTGATTTCTGGTTTACCTCCCTGTAAAAAAAATTGTTTAGATTTCAACACTGTAATTTGAAGATTTTTTGATTTTGGACCTTCGTGGCATTAAATTTTAAAATTTAAGGTATTTTTGCCCCATGTAATTTGAGAGAATTTCATTTTATCCCCTGCCATATTATCGATATTTTGGTTTACCCCTATCATATCATCGATTTTGTACAGTCAAAATTCATGAAGGTCCAAAAACAAAAATCTTCGAATAAAAGGGTTAGAATCTAAACAATTTTTTTTTTAAAAAGGATAAACCGGAAATCAATAATTTTATAGAGGGTAAACATATATTAACCCACGCATAATAACAAATAACGAAAAAACATTGATTGTTTTAGAATACTGGCTTTGAAATTTCCAAGTTTCGTTTAGATTTTTATCGAAGACTCTAAAGTCTTCTTCGTTGTCATTACACTTTTGCTTTTTTCCTAATGGTACTTGGCTACAATTATTATAAATTCAGCTATTGGCAATGTAAGAACACACAACAATCAATCAAATTACAAATATATACTATAACTTGTCATGAACACATTGTCAATTATGAATCCATTTTGTTTGAAATTGATTCAAATCATATTTCTCATGTGTTTGGTATTACAAGCCAACCGTGTTTGTTCAAAAGAGGTTGTTAGATGCATTCAAAGTGAGAGGCAGACACTTCTTCAATTCAAGGCTGGCCTTGCTGATCCATATGGCATGTTGTCATCTTGGACGACCGAAGATTGCTGCGAATGGTATGGAATTGGTTGCAGCAACCTCACTGGTCATGTACTTATGCTCAACCTTCATGGTGATTATAATTACTATATCAGCGGTGATATCCACAAGTCATTTATGGAGTTGCAGCAATTAAAGTATTTGAACCTTGCTAGGAATAATTTTGAAGGCAACTATATTCCAGGTTTCTTTGGATCTCTAAGAAACCTAAGATACCTTAATCTTTCGGATTGTAATTTTAGAGGACAAATTCCTATTCAATTTGTGTCTCTTTCGTACTTGAAACACTTGAGTCTTTCCTCGAATAATCTGCATGGTTGGATTCCACATCAACTTGGAGATCTCTCCAACTTGCAATTTCTTGATCTCAGCAACAATTATTTGGAAGGAAGCATTCCAACTAAACTTGGAAATCTCTCCAACCTGGAATATCTTGATCTCCATGGAAATAGTTTTAAAGGAAAAATACCGTCTCAACTTGGAAAAATCTCCAACTTGCAATTTCTTGATCTCAGCTACAACAATGCTTTGGAAGGAAGTATTCCATCTCAACTTGGAAAGCTTACAAACCTACAAGAGCTTTATCTTGGAGGATATGATTTTAGTGGTCTGACTATGGACAATGAATATCTCAGTAGAGGTCAGTGGCTATCTAATTTGACCTCTTTAACCCATCTTCACATGTCGTCGATATCAAATTTGTATAGATTTAATAGTTGGTTGAAAATGGTTGGTAACCTACCAAAACTGATAGAACTAAATTTAAGAGGTTGTGGCCTTTCTGATCATTTTATCCATTCATTGAGTCAATCCCAGTTAAAATTTCCTTCTTCTCTTTCTATCCTTGATCTCTCACGGAACAACTTTGTGTCATCCTTGATATTTAATTTGGTGTCAAACATAAGTTCCAATCTTGTTGAGCTTGACCTTAGTTATAATCAAATGGTAGATCTCCCAAATAATTTTTCATGTAGTCTTCCAAAATTGAGAGAACTCAGATTATCTAATAACAAGTTCACATCATTCATGATATTCCAATGGGTGTCAAACATAAGTTCCAATCTTGTTGAACTTCACCTTTCTAACAACCTCTTGGAGGCTCCTCCATCATATGGTTATGGCACAGTGATGAAGTCCCTTCAGGTACTTGACCTATCACATAATAAATTGAAGGGTGGGGCATTTAAATCCTTCATGTATTTATGTGCCTTACACTCTTTAGATATTCAAGAAAACAACTTCATTGAAGACATTCAATTAATTATTCACAATTTGTCTAGTGGTTGTGTTAGAAACTCACTTCAAGTGTTAAACCTCGAATATAATGGAATCACTGGAACTTTACCCGACCTTTCTATATTCACATCATTGAAATCATTGTATCTTTCAAATAATCAATTAAGTGGAAAGATTCCCGAAGGTAGTAGCTTGCCATTTCAGTTGGAACAACTATCCATTGCATCAAACTCTTTAGAAGGGGGAATTCCAAAATCATTTTGGATGAATGCATGTAAGTTGAAATCATTGGACCTGTCCAATAACAGATTTAGTGGTGACCTTCAAGTAATAGTTCATCACTTATCTAGATGTGCTAGATATTCACTCCAACAATTAAATCTAGGATTTAATCAAATTAACGGCACGCTACCTGATCTCTCAATATTCTCATTTTTGGAAACATTTGATATTTCTGAAAATAGACTAAATGGGAAGATATTTGAAGATATTCGATTTCCAACTACGCTAAGTGCACTACTGATGGGCTCAAATTCTTTGAATGGCGTGATCTATGACTTCCATTTTTCTGGTATGTCAATGTTAAGATATTTATATTTGTCTGACAACTCACTAGCATTGAGATTTACCGAAAACTGGGTCCCCCCTTTTCAACTGTACACGATGGAATTGAGATCATGCAAACTTGGTCTTACATTTCCTAAATGGATTCAGACACAAAAATACTTGCAGGATCTTGATATTTCGAATGCTGGGATTTCAGATGAAATTCCAGAGTGCTTTTGGGCTAAACTATCATCAGAAGAGTGCAGCAGCATCAACGTTTCAAATAATAATCTCAAAGGATTAATTCCAAATCTTCAAGTAAAAAATCATTGTTCTTTTTTATCTCTTTCATCAAATGAATTTAAAGGACCCATTCCACCGTTTCTACGAGGTTCTGGATTTATTGATCTATCCAAAAATAAATTCACTGATTCTCGTCCATTTCTATGTGCAAATGGTATAGATGAAATGTTAGCTCACTTTGACATTTCGAATAATCAATTATCTGGACAAATTCCGGTCTGTTGGAGCAATTTCAAGTCACTAGCTTATGTAGATTTGAGTCATAACAATTTTTCAGGGAAGATTCCTTCTTCAATGGGATCTCTTGTAGAACTGCAAGTATTACTATTGAGGAACAATAGCTTAATAGATGAGATCCCTTTCTCCTTAATGAACTGCACAAAGTTAGTAATGCTTGATATGAGAGACAACAGACTAGAAGGACTCATCCCTTATTGGATTGGAAGAGAATTAAAAGAGCTGCAAGTTTTAAGCTTACAAAGAAATCAATTCTTTGGAACTTTACCATTGGAACTCTGCCATCTACAAAGCATTCAACTTTTTGATCTCTCATTAAATAATCTATCTGGACAAATTCCCAAATGCATTAAAAATCTCACTTCAATGACTCAAAAAGCTTCATTAGATGGTTTTACCAAACATTATTATGTTATCGTCGAAGGACACACAGGTTTTACAAAAGAATATGAATTGAATGCATTCCTGACATGGAAAGGTGTAGACCATGTTTTCAACAACAATGGATTGGTTCTTCTAAAAGTCATAGACCTCTCAAGCAATCACTTTTCTGGAGAGATTCCACCTGAAATAGCAGATTTGATTCAATTGGTCTCATTGAATTTATCAAGAAACAACTTCACAGGGGAAATTCCTTCAAATATTGGCAAGCTAAAATCACTTGACTTTCTTGATTTGTCACGAAATAACTTGATTGGTTCAATTCCTTCCAGCCTTTCCCAAATAGATCGGCTTGGTGTGTTAGATTTGTCACATAATCAATTATCTGGAGAAATTCCAAAGAGTACACAATTACAAAGTTTCAATCCGTCAAGTTACGAAGATAATCTTGATCTTTGTGGACCACCGCTTGTAAAATTGTGTGCTGAAGGGAAACCACCACATGAACCAAAAGTAGAAGTTCATGACGATGAAGATTTGCTTCTCAATCGTGGATTTTACATAAGTCTGACATTTGGATATATTATAGGCTTCTGGGGTGTATTTGGTTCAATCCTAATCAAGCGTTCTTGGAGACATGCTTATTTCAAGTTCATGAACAATTTAGGGGATGGTATTTACATGAAATGCAGATGGTGGCTCAAAGATTAACCGGTAATTATACTTTAACTTTTAACCTGTCATGTATAATTATATTTCATATCAAGTAGTCATCATAATATATCATTGTAGTATCTTAAAGTATATTTTTTTACATATAATTTCTATTAAAATACTGTTCATTTTTAGTCTCTATAGTTTCTTAAATAACGTGTTCTTTGTATTTGGAAGAGTTTAAAGGATTTTTTTTCCTTCTTATTTCCTTGAAAATAAGCATATGTTTTTACACAGACCCGTTTCTATCTATCTTTCATGATAATGTAAGTTGTATATATGTTCAAAAGTTATTTTTCATGATATTGTATCTCAAGTTTGAAAATTTTTAAAAATTTAGATTTTAGACTTTATATCTAAAGTGGTTAACACATAAACTATGATGTAGGGTGGCAAAATATTGTGGATCTTCAATAAAGGGTATAGGCGTTAGTGATGGATCAAATTGAGATGAATGGTTTCTCCTCTTTTGTCAATGGTTTGTGAATTATTTGCATTGTAGTACTAGGAAGATGGCTACTCCTCTTCCCCAACATATCTCAAAAAACTCGATTTGTCTTGATTATGCAATCCGGATGTGCAAAAGAAACCCTGTTTTACACGTCTGGATTTTGTAATCCGTAAAACTTGAGTGTTTAGAAAGATGTTGAGGTGGAGAAGAAAGTTTCCTCTTGGAAATAGAATTGTGGGATTTCTCTTTGTAATATAATACATGATTATGTTATTTATCTGTTATGTATTAGTCTCTTGTTGAATTGAGTTCTAACTTGCAATACCTCTTGTATTCTCTGTAATTTATTAATGCAATAAACATTGGTGAAGTATACTAACAAGTTTTTTCTTCTAAAGAAACAAATTAAAAGTAATAATTTGAATTTTCAAAATTACACCTTCATTTGTATATTAATTACAGTTTGGTTGAAACCTGAGATACTTTTTTTTTTTAGTATTTTACTATTTTACATGATAATAACTACATTTTTTGATCAAGCAAAGAAATTCAATAAAAGACCTAGAGAGGGCCAGAACCCTTAACAACAAAAGTGCTTACACCAAAAGGTGCAAAACATTACATCACAAAGATCTATAATAAGGAAGGCTTGTGCAAATCCTCAATGAATTAAAATAACAAAGCAACTGCGAAAAGAACAACAATGGGGAAATGGCAGAAGCTACTAACTAAACACCCAGGTTCACAAAGATGCTTCCAACACCTAGAGAGATAGAATCAACAGAATCAAAGAACAGATCTTGTTGCTTGAACAAGATGTTGCAAATAACACTTCCTATCTATTCTTTTACAATTGAACCAACTATTCGGTATATGCCAAGGCAACTTTGGAGGTACCCTTTTGGGCACGGGTCCTCATTTCGACTGAGTTGAAGCTAGTAGGCTTCACTTTGTTCACATGCTTCTTCTGCTTTCTCTCTGCCTTAGTGCTCTCTGACATACTTGGATAGTGCTGCTCAAATATTGACGTGATGGCTTCATCATTGTCCTCTTCCTCAACTTCATCCCCCCAAAATTTGGAGAGAATATGCACACTCTTAAGGGCTGCAGCAGAATGGAGAGAGGGTTTAGAGGCAGGATCCAAGTTTTGGTTTGAAAGGAGCTTGTCACTTGTCAAACTATCGTAGCTGATAGTTACAGGCTGCGGCATAGATGGATGGGAGGTGTTGTTGTCAAGAGTAACCTTGACGAAAGAAGGCCTCTCAGTGTTGTTACCTTGCAGAGGGGGAGAGGAAGAAGGTATGAGGAAAACCGGCTTCTCAGTACCATCATTCATCACATGAGCACCTGAATCCAAAACCGCAGTCTGAGATTTCCTTTTTTTCAATTCACTAGGAGTCTCAAGAGTGTTTATTTGAATCAGGTTAGCATCCCCATTGACAGCAGTCCCCACATTATCAACAAAAGTAGCTTGCAATTCAGTAATTTTGTGAGAATGCACCGTTTCCACTAATCCAGCCTCCCTAGCAGGTTGTTCAGAATCATCTTCAAGCAAGACAAATGAGTTATGCAGGGAGAGAACAGGATCATGAGTGGAATCCTGCAAGATTGTTGTAACAGCCTCAACATCAATAGCCCTATCCTGCTCCTGAATCAAATTAAGAGACTCCCTATCGAAAGCATCTGGTTCCCGGTCGAGTTGATCAGTCTCAATGTTATTCTTATCATGTTGCGCATTGTTGTTCAAAACCTCAATGGGTTGTTGCTGCACTATAAGCACTTCAGTTGGAATTTCTTTGTGGGAAAATCCTTCTGAAGCTTCTTACAATTCTGAGTAGAATGACCCAACATCTTACACTGAACACAAAACAGAGGTTTTCGCTCATATTGAACCGATATAGGCAAGGCAAAACCTTCACTTTCCACTACCACCGAATCAGAAAGCTGAGAAGATAAATCAACATCCACCATAACCCGAGCATAAAGACCAAACTTTCTAGAGAGAGTAGCTTTATCTATAGTCAAGGGGGTTCCCAAACCAGATGCAATCTCAAATAACGTCTTCTTTCTCCAATATTCCTGAGGTAACTGCATCAACGAGACCCAAATTTGCGCATGAGTTTGAACTTGGTTATGTGGTTTGAAGGCCCTCGACCAACAGTAGAAGCGCAAGATGTCAGGCTACAAATTAACAACTCCCAAAACCCATATTTTCCTCATGTCTTCAACGGAGCCAAATTGAAATTCGAAAAAGCCCCTTCCTAAAGGGAGCACACTCCACTCTTTCAGGGTTGGACACAACCTTCACAGCTTGTTCTTCAGAGCCAGAGAATTTAGAGGAGTATGAAGGTGAGAAAAACCACAAGAGGGGGGGGGGGGGTT